>VTLG01004052.1_pt1 | contig 43437 bp, 25 predicted proteins | sample 4694571 | NCBI WGS metagenome assembly VTLG01 (sample SAMN12604809, study PRJNA352737) | marine metagenome | biome: ENVO:00000447; feature: ENVO:00000209|ENVO:00000569|ENVO:01000036; material: ENVO:00002151; isolation source: viral sequences binned using virsorter ...
GAATGGCCAACAATTAGTTTCTTTTTAGTTGTACATCTCTTAAGTATAGTCGCACTTCAACAATGGAGTTGGGGTGCTTTTTTGGTGTGGAGTATTTTAGCATTTGTAACTGGTTGTCTTGGGTTGACATTAGGTTATCATCGTCTATTATCTCATAGGAGTTTCCGAGTACCTAAGTGGTTAGAGAGAGTCTTTGCGACATGTGGTGCATTAAGTGCGGAGTATGGTCCAATTGAATGGGTAGGACTTCATAGACAACATCATAAATGGTCTGATAAAGCACTCGACCCCCATAATATCAATAGAGGGTTTTGGTGGGCTCATATAGGATGGATGTTATTCCGAGTACCTGGTGAGAAGAGAACAAAGCAATATGTTGAAGACCTTAGGAGAGATCCTTATTATAGATGGTTAGACAAGTATTTTTTATTATTACAAATCCCCCTTGGAGTACTCTTGTATAGTCTTGGAGGATGGCATTATGTACTATGGGGTATACCTCTCAGGATTACTGCTGTATATCATTTGACTTGGTGTATTAATTCTGTTTGTCATACTTGGGGTAGTCAACCTTATAAGGATATCGATGAAGCAAGGAATAATACTGCATTAGGGATTATAGCATTTGGTGAAGGATGGCATAATAATCACCATGCATTTCCTACATCTGCGAAACAAGGATTACAGGGTCAATTTGATTTGACATGGTATGTTATACTATTGCTGAGTAAATTAAAATTAGCAAAAAATATACGTCTTCCTATATAAATGAAACCTATTAAACCAATGCAAAATATTGACGATATTACGTATCACATTTATCTTAAGGATAAACCAATATATTGGAATTTAAATGAGGAAGATTTTGATGAGAAATGGCAGATGTTACATGTAATGATGGATTTATTGGATACTGATTATGAAAAGGAAGATTTAACATATGCTAAGTTATCAGGTAAAGTAGGATATGGTGGACCAGGAAAAGTAGTATATACCTCACCTTTGGATGAAGATTCATATTGACATATACTAAATAAACTGATAAAATAACATTGAAAGTGAGTTCTCTTTTATGGCTAAAGGATTTAAGGTAAAGACGGTTGCACCTAAACAGAAAGCACCTGATTGGGATATAGATGCAATCAAAGCAAGAATGAAAGGAAAGGCAATTGTCTTCTGTTTACCAGGAAGAGGTTGTTCTTATATCTTCCTAAAGAATTTTGTACAATTGTGCTTTGACATGGTACAAAATGGAATGAGTATTCAAATATCACAAGATTACTCTTCTATGGTAAACTTTGCACGTTGTAAAGTACTTGGTGCAAATGTACTACGTGGACCTGGGCAAGTACCTTGGGATGGCAAATTAACCTACGATTATCAACTCTGGATCGATAGTGATATTGTCTTTGACACTGCTAAGTTCTGGCAGTTGTGTGACCTAGCGGTTCCAGCCGGTTCTACGGACGAAGAAGGTAACACGGTCACTCCACCTGAGAAGGAAATCGTTGCTGGTTGGTATGCTACTGAAGATGGTCAAACAACTTCTGTTGCTCACTGGTTAGAGGAAGAGGATTTCCGTAAGAATGGTGGTGTAATGAACCATGAAACGGTAGAGACAATGGGTAAGCGTAAGAAACCGTTTACTGTTGACTATACTGGTTTTGGTTGGGTATTAATTAAGAACGGAGTATTTGAAAAACTTGAATATCCCTGGTTTGCACCTAAAATGCAACAATTTGAATCGGGTGAAGTCCAAGATATGTGTGGAGAGGACGTTAGTTTCTGTCTAGACGCAATGGATGAAGGTTTTGAAATCTGGTGCGATCCTCGGATACGTGTCGGTCACGAAAAAACTCGTATTATTTAATTATGTTTTTAAATTTACTTACTATAGGTGTTGTTCTTGTTGTTTTGTGGTTTGTATTTGTCTTTATGGCGGATCCAAATAAAATGTAATGAAAAAGTTTAATATTCTTTATGATGGAGAGGTTATTCATAGTAATCTCTCCCATGAAGATGCAATAGAGAAGTTACAAAATCTATCGGAAAAGTATTATGAGAGTGCAAGTGAAGGAAAAGAAGCATTTGATGCTAATTTAATTAAAATGGAGGAAATTAATGGCTAAAATTGGTGCTGGATTGATGCAATCGGATTATATTGTGTCTCAACCGAAGAAAACCCGTCAAGGCCGCTCGGCTCTAACGAAAATCTCGGCGACTTCTCGCAATAAGGCAAAAAAGAAGTATAGAGGACAAGGAGGAAAGTAAAAAATGTGGAAATTCTTTGAATGGGCATGGAGTTTATCGTGGGGTGAAGGATTTGCATTACTTGCGGTCCTTTTTGTCTTTTGGTATGGTAAGAAATGGATCGATAGTCGCTTCGGAAGTTTAAATAAGCGGCAAAAACGTGAAATGAAAGCAATTGTTAAGGAAGCAATGGACGAATGGACGGCAAATTGCGAATATTTAACTCTTAAGACCGATGAAGAAGGGCGTTATTACTGCTCTAAGAGCGATTGTGAAGGTGTTAAGTTCAATGATGTTAAATAGTGGTAACTAAATCTTATAATTTGGGGCAAAATGGATAAACAAATGCTTAGAGAGATTAGTAACGATAAATTAACGCCCAAAAAGCGTGATTCATTGGTTGAAACTGACCTTTTTGACCCAAAAGAAGACGATGAATTAGATTATGATACTGATATGATACCGTTGGCAGAATTTTAGGTAAAAAACCTTAATAAATAACTAATATTTTAGTACTTTTCAATGCCAGTAGAAAGGGTAACACAAGAATTTAAGGATATTAGTATGACATTTAAGGTTAATCCCTTAAATCAGGACTTAATTGCCTTAAAAAATGTCAATGCAATTGCCCGTTCCCTTAAAAATATTGTTTTTACTGGTCGAGGTGAAAAGTTTTTTGATCCTGAGTTTGGTTCTCGTGTTTCAGAGTCCTTATTTGAAAACCTAGATGAGGTTACAGCCCTTGCTATTAAGGATGAGATTGAATATTCTATTGTAAATTATGAACCTAGAGTACAATTGGTAGATGTTAATGTTGTTCCTGATTATGACGGGAACCAATATTATGTCAGCATTACATATATTATTATCGGAATTGACGTTCCACCCCAACAATTAGAATTTGCCTTGTTGCCGAGTCGATAAATGCCACTTTTAAACTTTACTGGTTTAGATTTTGACCAGATAAAAACAACTCTTAGGAATTATTTACGTGATAATTCCAATTTTAAGGATTATGACTTTGAAGGGTCAAACTTATCGACGATTCTAGACGTATTAGCATATAACACTTATATAACCTCTTATAATGCTAATATGGTATCTAATGAGGTATTCATAGATTCCGCCACTCTGAGAGAGAATGTAGTGGCACTGGCAAGAAATATAGGATATTTACCAAGATCAAAAAAGGCATCTAGATCTGCAATTACATTTTTTGCTCAAGTCGATACAATTACACCCACTCCTGCAAGTTTAACCCTTAAAAAAGGACCAGTTGCGAGTACTGGAAATCAATTTGGTGGACAATCTTTTGTTTTTAATATTCCAGAAGATAAAACAGTATCGGTTTTAGATAGTCCAGTTGGAGGAGGAAGGAAAAGAGCACTTTTTGAAGATATAGAAGTATATGAAGGAACTCTTTTAGATCAAAAATTTACATATTCTTCTAGAGATCCCAATCAAAAGTTTATTTTACCTAATACTGGGATCGATCTTGAGACATTAACTGTTCATGTAAAAGCAAATGCTAGTTCTACAACAAAAGTAGAATATGTGAGACAGGATGATTTGTTTACTGAAAAAACAGGTACTACAATTGATGGAACTTCTAATGTATATTTCATTCAGGAAGTTGCAGATGAACAATATGAATTAATCTTTGGTGATGGTATTTTTGGTAAAGCACTACAAGATGGTAACGTTATTGAAGCTTCTTATATTGTAACAAATGGCGATTCTGCAAATGGAGTTAATAAACTTACTTTTGCAGGTAGATTGACTTTTACTAGAAATTCTATTGATTACAACGTTACTAGCGGAATATCTTTAATCAGTCTTCAGACCCCTTCCAGTGGCGGTGAGGCCATCGAAAGTGTACAGTCCGTTAAAAAGTATGCACCTCAGATATACGGCACTCAGAACAGGGCATTAACGGCAAATGACTATGAAATTTTAATTCCTAACAAAATTTACCCTGAAGCAGAGTCAATCTCTGTATATGGTGGTGAGGACTTGATCCCACCACAATATGGGAAGGTTTTTATTAGTATAAAACCACGCACAGGTGATTTTGTACCTGCTGGTATTAAAGAAAATATTAAAAGAGATCTGAAAAAATATGCTGTTGCTGGTATTATACCAGAAATTTTAGATTTGAAATATTTGTTTATTGAGACTAATAATCGAGTATATTATAATACAAATCTAGCACCTAATGCAGCATTCATTTCTAGTATTGTACAAAATAATATTAACAAATATGCTGAATCTGCTGAATTAAATAAGTATGGTGCAAGATTTAAATATAGTCAATTTTTAAGAGTTATTGATCAAAGTCATGAAGCAGTTACTTCTACTATTAGTACAATTGAAATACGACGTGATTTAAGATTAGCAGTAGATCAATTTGCTGAATATGCAATTGATTTTGGTAATGAATTCCACATTGACTCTATGAGTGGATATAATATTAGATCTAGTTCATTTAGAATATTAGATAACAATGAAGATGTTTATTTGTTTGATATTCCAAATACGAATAAAAAAACAGGAACTATCAATTTGTTTTCCTTAGATTCAAGTGGATCAACTACTCCAATAATTCAAAGAAAAAATATTGGAAAAATTAATTATGAAACTGGTAAAATCACCTTAGATCCTCTTAATATTGTTTCTGGAAAAACTAAGGATGGTGTTGAAATTATGGAAATATCCGCAATTCCAGAATCAAATGATGTTATTGGATTACAGGATCTTTATTTGCAACTAGATAGTAGTAATGTTGAGATGGTTGTTGATGAAATTAGTTCTGGTATTGACCCATCAGGATCAAATTATATTGTCACCCCAAGTTACACAACTGGAAGCATCGTAAGATAACCAATGGCTGAAAAAAGAGTCCAATTTAATCAGATTGTAAAGAGCCAACTGCCTGAATATGTGCAGGATGATTTTCCTTTGGTTGGAGAGTTCTTATCACAATATTATCAAGGTCAAGAATATAAGGGAGGACCTTTAGATTTAATTGAGAATATTGATAAGTATATTAAAATAAGTGAATGTGGAAATCTTATTAAATCCACTAAACTTACTAGTGCCATTACTGAATATGATTTTTCGAGTATTGCAGTTGAAAATACTGAAGGATTTCCTGATAGTTATGGATTAATTAAAATTGGTGATGAAGTTATTACATATACGAGTAAAACAAGTGTTTCATTTGTTGATTGTGCAAGAGGGTTTAGTGGAATTACGTCTTTTAGGAACTCTTCTAATCCAGAAGATGCGGTTTTCACTAATTCTGAAGCAGCAATTCATGAAGAAGACTCTATTGTAGAAAATTTAAGCGTCTTATTTTTAGAAAAATTTCTTTCAAAAGTTAAAAATCAGTTTTTATATGGATTTCAAACTGATTTAGATCCTAAATTGAATGAATCTTTGTTTATTAAGCAATCCAAGGATTTTTATTCCACAAGAGGAACTGATGAATCCTTTAAAATTCTTTTTGGAGCATTATATGGTGAACAAGTTAATATTATTAGACCTAGAGATTATGTAATTTCACCTTCTGCTGCAAATTTTAAGTTAGCTAGAGATTTAATTGTAGAACCTGTAGAGGGTGATCCAGAAGATTTGGTGAATAAAACTCTTATTCAATCTCCTTTTGAAAATATAACCAAAGCATATGCTCCAATTGCCAATGTAGAGAAAGTAGTTGTTGGTATTTTAACTAATAAGTATTATAAATTAAGTGTTGATGGATCCTATAGTTATAATGATGGAAGTACTGATTTAATATATGGTAAATTTACACCAAATGCGAAAACCAAGATAATAGGTAAAGTAGGTGTAGCACAAACATTTTTGGATGTAGATTCAACTTTAGGATTCCCAAATTCAGGAACTCTTTCTTATACATTTGAAGATGGTACAGCAGGAGTTTGTACATATGCACAGAAAACCATAAATCAGTTTTTAGGAATTAATACAACAGGTATTGGTAAGACAATTCTTGATAGTACTGCTATTGATCAAGATTCTTATTCATATTCTTCAGGTGCTGGTAAAACAGATGGTATAAAAGTTAAAATTAGAGCAGTTCTTGATGATCTGGTAATTCCTAAAGAGACATATTACCAAAAAGCAGGTTCTAAAGTCAAAATCATTTCTTTAGGTAGAATAGGAAAAGATCTTAAACAGAATGGGTGGTTTTTTAACACTGCTCAATCTTATGTTATCGATAAATTAGAGATTATTGATTCTATTAACTTCCTTTATAAGTTAACGACCAAAGATAAGAATATTCTTCGAATTGGTGATAAAGTAACTACTCATTTAACAGTAAATGACACCATTACATGGGGATCACCTATAAGTGCTGAATTTGAACCTCCTACAGGAAATGAATATGTTGTAAATGATGTTTTTGATGCATATACGTGTTTAATACAAGGATCTGGAATAACCGATGTTAATAAAGTAGTTAAAGTAACACGATTAATTACTAAAGCAGATTCTAATATACATTCAAGGATAAATGAGCAAACTGCAAACGTTCAAAATGTTTATATTGAAGATGATGAGATTTTAGTTGCTTCTTCTTCAATTCCTTATACTGGAAAGGTAAAATTAGATCCTAGAAGACAAAAATTTAATACTATAAGTGGAACTTATTATAAAGGGGATACAATAATAAAAATTTGTAGTGGTATTGATCATAATTTCCGTACAGGAGATATGGTTTACTATACTCCACAATTTTCTTCTAAAACTATTACACTTCCAGGTGGAAAAACGGAATATATCACATGGGTGGAAAGTTCCCTTTTTGAAACTGGTCCAAATAATACTCATGGCGAAGGAATTTATTTTGTAGAAAGAATTGATGATAATAGAGTAAGATTTGCGAAAAGTAGATCAAATCTTTATAATGGAATTTATTCAGCTGTTACAATTAACGATAGTGTAGATAGTGTTACTGTAACTAATAATAGTGTAGAAAAATATGAGAATTATGGTAAAACGATTGAATCTCAAAAACTTTTAAGACAAATTTCTCCACCAAATCATGATGGGCATTATCATGAAACAATGCCAGGATATACTGGAATCCTTGTAGATGGAGTGGAAATTTTAAACTATAAATCTACAGATGCTGTTTATTATGGTGAAATAGAATCTATTGATATAGTAAAAGGTGGTGAAAACTATGATGTAATTAATCCACCACAATTATCGATAAATGATGCTGTTGGTACGGGTGCAACTGGTACTTGTTCTGTTAAAGGTAATTTTAAAGAGATTAGACTTTTAAAATCAGGATTTGATTATCTTGATAAACCTCTAGTAAAGATTAGTGGTGGTAATGGAATTGGTGCTGTAGCAGAGAGTAAATTAATTACTGTTCCTCATCAAAGAACTTTTGATGCTACAGGAATAGGATCAGATTGGGTTGGGATAGGTACTGTTATAATTGGAGAATCGAGTAATCAATCAACTATTGGATTTTCTACTTATCATAAATTTAGGTCAGGAGAAAGAGTTGTTTATAAAACTTTTGGAGAAAAGTCATTAGCAGGACTTGGTACAGATTCAGTATATTATGTTTCATTGAATGATGATTTTACTGTTAAATTGCATAAGACTTATAATGAAGCAATTGCTGGTATTGGTACCGTAACCTTTACTGCATATGGTAAAGGAACTCAAGCATTAAGATCTCTTAATGGAAAAGCAATATTAAGTTCAATATCAATAATAGATTCAGGTTCAGGATATGAGAATAAAGAACGTACCTGTGTTTCTGTTGGAGTTAATACTGCATTAAATGTAATAAACATTCCTAATCATGGATTTAATGATAGAGAGACGCTTCGTTATTCTAATGATCTTGCTAATATTGGATCAGGAACAACCACATTGATAACTGGTCTTTCTACCACCAAAGATTATTATGTTTCAGTTATAGATGAGAATTCTTTCCAATTAGCTGCTGTTGGAGTAGGAACTACTGTACCTGAGTTCTATCTTAATACTAAACAATTCGCTGATTTTAGTAGTGTTGGATTTGGAACTCATAAATTTAATTATCCTCCTATTACAGTAGAAATAATTGGAAAGGTTGGTATATCTTCTATATTGGGAGATACTTTCCAGGCAGTAGCACAACCAATTGTAAGAGGTGAAATAACTTCTGTTAATTTGACAAATAATGGTTCTGGATATGGAGCTACTAATGTTATTAATTTTGAAAGAGATCCTCAAATTGAAGTATATTCGGGACAAGATGCATTATTAACTCCTGTTGTTTCTGATGGAAAGATTGTAGAAGTTAGTGTTAGTGCAGCTGGTACCAATTATAATTCGCCGCCTACTCTGTCTATTATTGGAGTGGGAACAGGTGCTAATTTAATTCCTGAAATCAATTCTGTAGGTAATATTGTATCGGTAAGAATTGGTCATGGTGGTATTGGTTATGGTGTATCTACTACCTTTATTAAGGTTGATACATCAGGGCAAAAATCTAAGTTTAAACCAAAAGTAAAATCATGGCAATTTAATGAAGTTAAAAGAAATGAAGATAATCAAACTGATGATGATGTTTTCCTTTCAGAACCTATTAATACAGATTTTGGTATTCAGTGTTCTTATGCATATGCGCCTAGAAGTTTAAGAAAAGTTCTTTATGCAACGGATGCAGATGGTAAAGTTTTATATGGTCAAAAAGATCTTAGATTAGTTAATAATGTAGAAGTAAATAATACTCAACATTCTCCTATAATTGGATGGTCTTATGATGGACATCCCATTTATGGTCCTTATGGATATTCGACTAGAACAGGCGGTGCTGTTGTTCAATTAAAATCAGGATATCAAGAACAGGCAAGTTTGATTAGTGGAAGACCTTCAATAAGTCTTTTTCCTGCTGGATTCTTTGTTGAGGATTATAAGTATGTTCCTTCAAATGATGAAACTGTATTGGATGAAAATAATGGAAGATTTTGTGTTACTCCAGAATTTCCTAAAGGAACATATGCGTATTTTGCGACAGTAGACTTAATTCCTAGTTCAAGTGGAATATTTAAAGATTATAAAGCACCAGCTTTCCCATATCTAATTGGTAAATCATTTAATTCAAATCCAACCTCATTCAACTTTAAGAGATTATCAAATCAAGATGCTATTAATTTAAATGAAACAGAATGGGTTAGAAATACTTATCCTTATGCTTTGACTAAGAAGTATAGTGGATATGGATATGTTTCGCAATCTTATGATTATGTACCTCAAGATTCTACAATTAATTTTGCTAAAAAGGGAACTATAGATGCTATTGGAATACTTACAGGTGGAACAGGATATACTTCTGGTGATAAAGTTGTTTTTGATAAAGAAATAACCAAGAATTTTGGAGCAACGGCAAAGGTTGCCAGAGTTTCTAGTCCAGGAATTGGAACTGTTAGCGTAACTACTACTACAATTACTGATATTGAATTTGCGACTTTAGTTAGGAAGGGATCTCCTGATACTGTTGTTGGAATTGCATCTACTAATCTTGGTCTTTTTGACAAATCTCGTGTTTCTATCGCAGGAGTAAATACCACTGCTTCTAATATTGACGGTACTTATAATATTGGAATTAGTACTAATCTATTAACTATAGCGCAAGGAATTAGTACGGAAGGAATTACTGGTATTGTTACTTATTTCCCTGTAAATGGTGAAATAAAATGGCCATTTATTAAGGAAAATGATGTATATCAAATAGGTGTTGAGCAAGTAAAAGTCTTAAACATTGATGAAGTTAATTCAAGACTTAGAGTTTTGAGATTATATAACAACGTAATGGGTGTATCTCATACGATTGGTAAGGTTGCAACTGAACTTCCTAGAAAGTTTACTATTAATCCTAGTGGTTCATCTACTACAATAGAACAAAAAATCAATAAAGAGTTATATTTTGATGCTATAGAGGCAGTTTCTATAGGAACTGCACAACCATTTAATGCGGTTGGTGTTGGAAGTACTCTTAGATTTTCTAATCCAGGTGCTGGAATAACTCATTTAGACGTTCCTTGTCAAGTTATTTACTTACCTAAGCATGGTTTGCATACGGGCGATGAAGTTACCTATCAAACTACTGGATCTGGTAATGGATCTGGAGATGGAGCTATTGGAATTCTCACTTCATTTAATCAAGTAGCAACAGGAAATAGTCTTACTTTGGGAGATTATTCTTCATTATGGATTGCTAAAATAAGTGATCATTATGTTGGATTATCTAGTGTTAAGGTTGGATTGGGTTCAACAGGATCCTTTGCTGGAATTGCTGCTACAACTCAACATCAAGGTTTACTTTACTTTAGACATGTTGGTTTGGGTGCTTCAACTTATAGTATTAAGACAACATATGATGTTCTAAAAGGTGAATTAGAGCAGAATGTAGTATCTGTAAAAATCGCTGCAGGAGCAACACATGGATTAAGTAATGATGATACTATTTTCATGGATATTGATCCTGGACTTAGTACAACAACTACTTTAAAATATAATAAATCAAATAGAAAAGTTGTTGTTAATCCATTAGGATTCTCCACTGCTGGAATTATAACTTCTACTTCAGCAACTGGAATTCCTGATTCAATTAATATTAATGATCATAAGTTAACAACAGGACAAAAAGTAATTTATAGTCCTGCGGTTACAGGTACATCTGTTTCTGGATTGACTAGTGAAGGTCAGTATTATGTTTATGTTGTGGATGAAAATTATATTAAACTTACAGCAAATGAGTATGAAACTACTCAACCAATTCCAACATTTATGGGATTACCTGATCCAGGATCGGGGACTTTATCTCCAATTAACCCACCATTGAGATATTATAAGAATTCTAATGTAACATTTGATCTTTCAGATTCTTCTCTTTCATATACTCAAAGTACCACTAATTATGCAGCGTTCTCTTTAAAATTTTATAAAGATTCCAATTTTACTGTTGAGTATGAAACTAATGGTGTAAATGATGATGTATTTAATATTACTAGAAGCGGTATTGTTGGAGTTACTACTGATGCTAAAGCCGTATTAAAAATTGATGATAATAGTCCCGATATTCTTTATTACAAATTATCTCCAATAGATATAGGTCAAAATACTCCAATAAACAAAGAAATCGTAGTAGATGATACTGTAAATTTACATAATCAACTTATATTTGAAGAAAGTCTCTATAATGGTGAATTTAAAATTGTTAAAACAACCCCACAAGTCTTTACTTACAATTTAGGTAAGCGTCCAGAAAGATCTTCATATACTCAAGGTGGGTATGGTGCTCATCTAGAGTATACAACAAGTGCTACTAATACTTATGGTCGTATTACTTCTATTAAATTATCTGATAAAGGTGGTGGATATGCTGATCTACCAGGAATAACCACAGTTACAACTCTTACAGGAAGTGGTGCAGTATTAGAACCTTCAAGTAAAACAATAGGAAAAGTTGTAAGAACTACAATTGATAATATTGGTTTTGATTATCCTTCCGATTTAACTTTAGATCCTGGTGCTTTATTCCCACAAGTATTAAAAATTGAACCACTTACTGGATTTGGATATATTGGTATTACTTCGTTTGGAATAGGATATAATACTAATCCAAGTTTGATAGTTCTTGATGGAAATACTAAAAAACAAATTAGAGATGTTGATTTAAGATATAATCCTACAGAGAAAAAAGTTGATATTCTTAAGAATAGTTATAGTTTATCCAATACTCCTCCTACCATTATTCCTGTTGGAAATCCTAATGGAGTTAGAGCAAAAGGATTTACTTTTAATAGAACAGATAGTAGCACAATATCTGGTATTAATAGTACGATATACACTAATATTCCAACTGTAACGGTAACTTTAAATGAAACATTTAACAGTGTTAAAACCGCAGGTGGGGATTATAAGAATCCATTCCCATTCTCCATTAATGATAATGTTTTAGTAGAGAATGTTAGTGTTGGTGTTGGTTCAACATCTAAGGGATACAATTCTTCATCATATGAATACAGTCGGTTTAAGGTATTAGAGGTAACGCCAAATTATGGTGGAATAGGAACTGTCAAACTTAGTTTAGAAGGATTGATTACAGAGAATGAATGGCCAGGTGTTTATGATAGTATTGATTCTGCAGCAATGGTAGTTCCATCTGCATGGTTCCCACAATTTGATGCTACACTTCAACCAAACTACTTTAATAAAGAAGATGAAGTAAGAGCTGATGATAAAGAAGGTGTAGTTTTTGATTGGAATTCTTCTTCTAAATTCTTGATTGTAGAGGGTAATGAAGAATTTGATGTTGGAGAAACTCTTATTGCTGATGATACAGGAGCACAAGGTAGAATTAAGGAAGTAGTTTCATTTGAATCCAAATATAATCTTGATGATCTATCTACTGTTGATAGTGGATGGGAATATCTTACTGGATTCTTAAATAACGAATTACAAAAAATAGCAGATAATGATTATTATCAAAACTTCTCTTATTCTATTAAATCTAAAGTTCAATATGAAGACTGGAAGAGTATTGTTGGTGCATTAAATCATACTGCTGGATTTAAGAAATTTAGTGATCTTCAAGTTGAATCTTCTTTAGGTTCTAATATTGCTCTTAAAGTTGGGATATCGACAGGAGTTACCAGAGTATTGGATTTACATGGTTTAGAAGATATTAATACAGTTAAGAATTATGATTTGGCCTCCGAGAATTATCTTCTAGGTGTCTCAAGAGCATATTCTGATGAGATTAACTTTAAGACTAGACTTATTACTGATTATTCAGAATCTATTGGTAATAGAGTCTTGCTTATGGATGATATTAGTGGTCAATTTAATAACAATCCACGTTCTACTCCATATTCTGATGTTTGGAGACAAAGATTGGGTGATGGTAGATCACAAGCATTTTTCATCTATATTCAAGATAGATTATATACTGGTGAAAGACAAATATTAAGGGTTAATGCATTACATGATACTGGTCGTGGTATACCAATGCTTAATCAGTATGGTGACGTTTGGAGTGTTCTTGATTTAGGAGATTTTGATTATGTAATTGATGGAACTGATTCAGTTTTACGTTTCTATCCTCATAAGTACAAGTTAAACAATTACAATGTTGTACCATTTTCGTTTAATGTAGACAAGAATATTCTTGGAATTGAAACCAGTCAGGTTGGAGTATCAATTGGAAGTACACAAATACCAGGTGCTCCTGCAGATCCTTCTACAGGATTAAACGGTTCTCTTGTCAGTATTGCATCTACGGTAGTAGCGATTGCTGGAGGAAATGCTGGAACAGTCTTTACCTTAGCAGGTATTGGAACAACCACACCAGGACATAGATCTGCTAAGATGTTTATGAGCATTGAAGCAAGTGATGGAAGTGTTGAATATGATGAAGTAACTGTCATACATGATGGAGACAATATTGGAATACAAGAATATGGACAATTAACTATTCACTCTTTGGATCCGTATTCGTCGGGTGGAAATATAGGAACTTATTGGGCATCATTAAACTCGGATCATGATCTTATTGTCACCTTTACTCCAGAAGCGGGATATACAACATCATGGGTTAATGCGGTTGCTATAGGTATTGCAACAGAAGGATATCAAGGAATTGGTACTTATGATTTCTCTTACTCTGGAATGACTGCTAAGAGTACGGGTATTACTTCTAGTGCTGCTCCAAGTGCTGTAGGTGTTGCTAGTTATCATAATGATTATGATGCTGCATATTGTCTTATTCAGGTTGCTGATGTATTAAACGATAATTATGAAATTTCAGAAGCTATTGTTATAGATGATTATGATGATGCTTCACAGGTAATGCTAAACGAATATGGTAATGTAGTTGCGGGTGCATCTAATCCAATTATTGGATTGGGTACTGTAAGTGCTAGAAGAAATTCTGCTAACTTTACTGAAGTTACTTTTGTTCCTCATGCGGGTATAGCAGTATCAGTTACGACCTTTATGGTTGGATTAAGACCAGCAGAGAATTTATCTTTATTACCTAGTGGTGCTCATAGAGAAGTTGGTGGAGAAACTAGGAAAGATTTAGGTAATGCTCAGATAGGAAATGATATTAATATCTACGAAGGTACGGAGGCAATGATTAAGAGGAGATTTAATCTCCAACATAAGACTGATGAAATCTTCAGAAGGAGTTTTGATGGATCAAGTACTAGTATAGTTGATCTTACTAATAATACAATTCAGATTCCGAACCATTTCTGGGTTAGTGGTGAAGAAGTTGTATATTCTGTTAAGACTACAGCAGGTGTTGGTACTACAGGAGATACTATTGGTATTTCTAAAACAGAATTCTCAGGAGTTGGAACCGTTACTTATATACCATCTTCTGTTTATGTAATTAAGAAGGGAGAAGATAAGATTCAACTTGCTAGATCAGCACAAGATGCACTAAAAAACATTGCTGTTCCTCTTGATTTGACCGCTGTAGGTGTAGGTACTTCTCATAGTATTACATCGAAGAATCAGAATACTAAAGTGATGGTTGGTGTTGATAATATGATTCAATCTCCAATTGCAGACACATCAGTTTCAACTACTCTAGACAGGGAAGCTGCTTTTGGTATAGATGTAATTTATTTTACGGGGATTACTTCGTTCTTTGGTGCTGATTATGTAAGAGTTGGTACCGCCACCACATATGAAGTAATGAAGATCCTTTCTGTAGGTATTGGATCTACGAATGCAATGAAAGTACAACGAGGTTGGTTAGGATCGACTGTTGTTGGACATAATACAGGAACTACAGTTACTAAGATTAGAGGAAATTATGATATTCTTGAAAGTTATATTAACTTTATGGAAGCACCAATTGGTAAGAATCCAGTTGGAAGTGTAACTAATCCACCTGATGATAGAGATTGGGAAGGTATTACTACATCCTCTAGTTTCCACGGAAGATCTTTCATGAGATCTGGAATTGAAGATGGTACAGATGAAACTTATATACTTAACTATCAATATGATGATCTTTCTCAAGACTTTACTGGTCAAACACAAGACTTTAATTTAACGGTTGATGGAGCAAATGTTACTGGTATTTCTACAAATAATGGTATCGTTTTAATTAATTCAATATTCCAAGGTCCTGGTAATAATCGTGATTATATAATGGATCAAAGTGGTGGAGTATCGCAAATCCAATTTACGGGTGGAATTGCTACAAATGCTTATGATCCTAATACTGCAGGGATCCCTGTTGGTGGTCTTATTGTTTCTATAGGATCCAGTAAAGGAGTTGGTTATCAACCACTTGTTGCTGCTGGTGGTACTCCAACTGTATCTGTTGCTGGTACTATTACATCTATTGGTATTGGAACATCTGGTTCTGGTTATAGAGCTGGTATTCAAACTGTTACTGTTGGTATTCAGACAGAGAGTATGGGTCTTGCAGGTATCACTAGTGTTGGTGTTGCTGCAGTATCAAATGGTCAGGTAACTGGAATTACTATTAATAATCCCTTTATATTCTATAAACCTAGAGATATTCAAATGGTTGCCTATGGCAACACTACAGGTTTAACTACCGTTACAACTGCTACTCCTCATGGATTAAGTAGAGGTTCTGATATTATACTTTCTGGTATTGCATTTACTTGTGGATATTCTACTGCTATAGGAATTTCTACTGCACAATATAATCCTGTTACAGGGATTATGACCGTAACCACATTATACGATCATGGATTATCTGCTACAGGAACTCAGAAGAGTACAGTTGTATTAACTGGTCTTGCAATGACCTGCGGATTGGGAGCCACAGTCAACCACATCTACCCTAGAAACAGAGATAGGGTATATGACACCGCAGTTGGTATTAAGAGTGATGGTACTCCATATACAGTCACTAATGCTGATTATACTCCTACTACTGGTATTACTACAGTTACAGTACCTAGTCATGGATTCTCCAATTTAGATAAGATTAAACTTGCTGATAATTCACTAACATTTACTTGTGCTAAGGATGGTAATGCTACGAACCATTCTTATCCGAGACCTACTGATCCTATTCATGGTCAGTGGATTGGAATTACAAGTGTAACTACAAATACTTTTGTAATCAATGTTTTAGGTATCACTACGCTACCTACATCCTCATCTACTAATACAAGTGCTCATACCTTCGTTAGTGGGACTACAGGAGGTCTAACACATAATGATGGTACAATCACTCTCAACGTCACTACTGCTGCTGCTGCGGACCAATATACTCATAGATTCGTAGGTGCTGCTGCAAGTACGATTATTACTGGAGCAAATTATTCTCATACATTTAGATGGGCTGAGAAGAATGCGGTTACTTCTGCTGGTAATACGAATTATACTCCATACTATGCCACTTATGATGGTGCCACAGGTAATTTGGTAATGAGTTTTGGTTCTGCACATGGTTTAGGAACTAATGATACTGTTGGTATTGGTACAAGCACACTTGCATTTGCTTGTGAGATGGATCAGTATGGTAGTGATCATCTTTATCCTCGTGCAAGTGATCCTATAGCAGGAATTCAAACTGCAATTACTGCAGTAACATCTACTACGATGACAGTTAAAGTTGGGGCATCTGTTTTAGGATTTAACACTGTTACTGCTGCAACATATTATGAGACAACTGGTGATATGAAACTAACCTTAATGAAGGCTCATACACTAACAATTGAGAATAGTATTAAGTTAAGGACAGAGAGTTTAAGATTTACTTGTGATAAGGATAGTTACGCAACTCAGCACAGGTATCCAAGAAAAGGTGATCCTGGATATGATGGTATGCAGGTTTCTGGTGTAAGTAGTGCTAAGAACTTCCAAGTTTATGTGGGAACTTCTACAGTACCTACAAATTATGTTTCTGGAGGAACTGTACAAGCATGTATCTATGCTCCTAGAAATACTGATTTAGACGAACCTGGTGTAACTGTTAATAAGATTCTTAATGATAACAGTTTTGAAGTTAATGTGGGTCTATCCAGTAGACATCATATTTACAATAGAGGTGGTAAAGTTAATCAGCAAATGAAGGTTGTGATTGATAGTCCTATCGGATATACTGATATTCCTCTTGTCTATAGTGATAGTTCTCCTGGTTCAGGTGGAGCACAAGCAACTGCTGATATTATAGTTGGTCAAGGATCTACTGTAATTGATTATCAACTTAAGAATGTAGGGTATGGTTATGGATCTGGACATATTTTAACACCACAAATAACTGGTGCAATTGGTATTCCTACATTTACAAATTACACTGATGCAAATCAATTTGAGTTAACTGTAGATGAAGTACATAATGATCAATTCAATGCATGGTCAGTAGGAGAACTTCAAGTTCTTGATGATTTCTCAAGTCTCTTTAATAGTAAGAGAAAGACATTCCCAATAGAATTGAGTGGTACTCCAGTATCCATTCAGGCAAGACCTGGATCTACTGTAACTATTCAAGATTGTCTTTTAGTGTTTATTAATGATATTTTACAGATTCCTGGAGAATCTTATGAATTTAGTGGAGGAAGTAATATATCATTTACAGAAGCACCTAAAGGTGGAGATACTATGAAGTTTATCTTCTATAGGGGAACTGGTGGTGCTGATGTTATCGATAAGGATATTATTGAGACTGTTAAGGTTGGTGATAATTTAACGCTTGGTTGGAATGGTAAACTAATAGCAATCAACAAACCTCAACAGAGTTGGTTACAGGAAGATGATCGTACAGTTGATAGAATTAACTCAGCAAGTTCAGTAGATACTAATCCATATGATGGTCCAGGTGTATATGAAGAAACTACTGTTTATAGACCTATAGATTGGACTAGACAGGTTGAAGATAAGTTTATTGGTGGTAAGAAGGTTGGTAAGGATCGTGTTATGTATAAGGCAAGTTTTTATCCTAGTGCATATCTAATTCAAAATGTTGGTGCTGCTCAAACTTACCTTCATCTTGATAGTTGCAGACCATACTTTAACCCTAAGAACGAGAATACTGTTTCGACTGAGTTCCAGAAAACTGTTGAGATAATGAATAATAAAGAAGTAGTTGCTGCTGCTGCCACTGCTGTAGTTTCTGCTGGTGGATCAATTTCGTCTGTTGTGATATCTACAGGTGGTCGGGGTTATTCAAGTGCTCCAATGGTAAGTATTCAGAATCCTGTTGGGATGGGAACAACTGCTCGCGCTGAAGCCACAGCAACAATTTCAGGTGGTGCTGTAAATGCTGTCACTATTACTTCTGTAAATGTAGGTGGAACAGGATATACACAAGCTAATCATCCTCTTGTATTGATTTCACCTCCTGTTGATATACGTGAGAGTAATGCTGTGGATACTTTCTTTGGTGATCAAGGTATAATTACAGGTATTGGAACAACATCAGTTGCAGGTGTTGCTACTACTGCTATTGTCTTTAATATGGTCATTCCTTCCGATTCTTGGTTAAGAGATTCCTCTATTACTCAACCTGCTACGGCAACTGTATGTGGTTTAACAACTGGTGATTATTTTGTAGTTCGTAACTCGAATACTGGACCTTCGTATGGTGTAACTTCGTTACAATCTGATAATAGTATTTGTGGTGTAGGAACTACTAATATAGATAATGTTTATAGAGTTGCTCATCATTATGCATACACAGGCAATGCAATAGGATTTGGTCAAACGGCTATGGTTCAAGTGGTTGCAAGTGTAAGTAGTATTGATGGAGTGACTGCTGTAGGATCCAGTAGTTTCTACGGAGAATACAGTTGGGGTAAGATTCTTCTTTCATCTAGAGTTAAATCTCAAGCATTTACTGTTAATACCACATCTGGTATTAGTGGAATTGAAACGGGTCCAGTTGTTCAAAGGGTTCAACCTTTGAGAATTGAGAATTATAACACATAAATAAGTAAAAAAACTATAGGTACAATGGCTGCCATTATAACTGATCAGATAAGAATATTGAATGCGAAGAATTTCGTTGCTGGTGTTTCCACATCAGACAATTCTTATTACACTTGGGTGGGTCTCCCTAATCCTACTAGTATTCAGTCTGATTGGGATGATAGTCCGCCTGCACCTACAGATAACTTTGAGCATGAGAATGAGTATTGGGATACTATGATTGCAATGAAGAAGATAACTGATGAGGATGTAAAGCAAGTTGTAAGAAAGAATAGTTGGGCATCAGGTACAACATACGATTATTATAGATCCGATTACAGTATTACAAATACTCCTAAACACGCACAGGGAACGTCTTTATATTCTGCTAATTATTTTGTTGTCAATAGTGATTATAGAGTTTATGTTTGTTTACAGAATGGAACTGATCCAGAAAATCTTGAAGGAAAACCTTCTTTGGATGAACCCACTTTCACTGATTTAGAACCAAAAGCAGCAGGTTCAAGTGGTGATGGTTATATTTGGAAATATCTTTATACAATTAAACCAGCAGAATTGATTAAGTTTGATTCTACTGAGTATATGCCAGTTCCTAAGGATTGGTCTACTAGTTCAGCAAATGCATCTGTTAGAGACAATGCTGTTGATGGTGGACTTAAGGTAGTAGTTATACAGAATAGAGGAGTTGGTCTAGGAACTGCTAATAGAACTTATACGAGGGTACCTATTAAAGGGGATGGTTCGGATGGAGAATGTACTGTAGTTGTTAATGCTGATCAAAAGATTGGTAGCGTAACCATCTCGAACGAAGGTTCTGGTTATACCTATGGTACTGTTGATTTAGTTGCTGGTGGACTTCCTTCACCTGATACTTGGCCTCAACTTGATGTAATTATTCCTCCTCAAGGCGGACATGGTTCAAACATTTATAGGGAATTAGGAGCAACTAATGTCCTTCTTTATTCAAGAATTGAGAATGACACTGAAAATCCAGATTTTATAACAGGAAATCAAATTGCAAGAATTGGTGTTGTATGTAATCCAAAAGCATATGGTTCTACCTCACTTCTCTCTCTAGAGAAAGCAAGTGCTACCTATGCAGTTCGTTTAACTGGTACTGGTTATAGTTCAGTAACTTTTACTGGTGATTCTGAAATTACTCAAACAACGGGTTCTGGAGTAACTGCTATTGGTAAAGTTATTAGTTATGATCAGGTTACTGGAGTTTTAAAATATTGGCAAGATAGGACTACCGCTGGATTTAATACAGTTGGTGCTGCTGTGACCAATCCTGCATATGGATTTAAATCCAATAGATTTACTGCAGATATTACTTCTGGTGGTAATTTTACTGTTGTAGGTGGAAGTTCTAATTTATCAATTAGTACTACATTTAGTGGTCTCTCAACCTCAATAAATAATAAGACATACTACCTTGGTCAAACATTTACTAACGGTGTATCTAATCCAGAAGTTAAAAAATACTCTGGCAATATGATTTACATTGATAATAGACCAGCGATTACCCGTTCTTCTAATCAAAAGGAAGATATTAAAGTCATATTGCAGTTCTGATAAGAAATGACTCAACAAACTAATCTAAACGTCTCACCATATTTTGATGACTTCGATGCATCCAATGATTATTATAGGGTGCTATTTAAACCTGGATATCCAGTTCAGGCAAGAGAATTAACAGGTCTGCAATCTATATTACAGAATCAAATTGCAAAATTTGGTCAGCATACATTTAAAGAAGGTGCTAAGATAATACCTGGAAATACTTCATATAATGATAGTCATTCTGCTATAGAAATAAATCCTACTCATTTGGGAGTTCCTGTAGAATCATATATTGAGCAATTATTAGATAAAAAAATAGTTGGATTAGCTTCAGGTGTAACTGCAATTATTGATTATATTTTAAAAGCTGAAGATTCTGAAAAGGATAGTTTAACTTTATATGTTAGATATCAATCAGCAGATAGTGTAAATCATGAAAGTAGTGTATTTGGGGATGGAGAACTTTTAGCAGCTGCGAATGATATTACTTCGGGACCATTAAATAGTGCATTTATTCCTTCAGGGGAATCTTTTGCATCAACTATTTCAACTGATGCTGCTCATACAGGAACTTCTTTCTCTTTATCTGAGGGAGTTTATTTTATTCGAGGAATGTTCGTCAACGTATCGACGGATACTATTATTGTAAGTCAATATACAAATAGTCCTACTGGTAGAATTGGACTTAAAGTTAATGAAGAAACTGTTAATTCTGATGAAGATCCATCTTTAACAGATAACTCAAAGGGATTTAATAATTATGCGGCTCCTGGTGCAGATCGTTTAAAGATTACTTGTTCACTACTCTTTAAAGAAGAAGGGGATTATAGTGATGATAATTTTGTTGAATTGGCAGAAGTTAGAGATGGTAGATTAATTTCTCATAAAGTTAATACTCAGTATAATATTCTAGCAGATGAATTAGCTCGTAGAACTTATGCAGAATCTGGTGACTATACGGTTACACCTTTTTCAGTTTCTCTTAGAAATTCTTTAGATGATAGAATAGCAAATAATGGAATATTTAAGGCAACACAAAAAACTGATGATGGTGCTATACCTAGTGAAGATTTAGGAATTTATCAACTTTCTCCTGGAAAAGCATTTGTAAAGGGATATGAAATTGAGAAAATTGGTACTACACTTAAAGATGTTCCAAAACCTAGAACAACAAAAACTTTAGAACAACAATCTTTAAATTATAATACTGGAGCAACAGTAAGACTTAATAGGATATATGGACAACCCCTTATTGGTATAGGTAATACTTATATTGTTAGTTTGAGGAATGGAAAACAATCATTAGTCCAAGGTACTCCTGATGGTATGGAAATTGGTCTTGCTAGAGTGTATGATAATGCATTAGAATCTGGTTCATATAGCACAACAAATTCTTCTTTAAATGAGTGGGATCTTTCTCTTTATGATATACAAACATATACTACAATTCAATTAAATGGTGCAGTTACTCTTGACCCTCCAACATTCGTAGAGGGAAAATATAGTGGTGCTACTGGTTTTATAAGGGAAAATACTACAAGTGATAGGTTAACTCTTTATGATGTTGAGGGTAAATTTGTTAATAACGAACCTTTTCTTTTTGATGGAGTAGACAATAATCATGTTGCGATTGCTGTCACTTCTTATGGGATGGCAGATGTTAAATCCATATATGGTGGACCTGTAATAGCTGACATTTCTTCTGGAGATGCTGGTTATGCTGTTACATTTGCTGGAAATACTGTTCAAAAAGACGCACTTAAATTTGGTGAGGGAAAAATTACAGCATATACTCCTCAAACTGGACTTGCTACAATAACAAGTTCTAATCCTCTGTTCCCTGGAAATTTAAGAAAAGAAAATCTTTTAAAATTTGGTGGTACAGGGAATAATGATCCTATAATGGTTAGGGTTGTGTCAACTACTACAACATCAATCGTAGTAACAGGTGTTGGAACAGTTTCAGGACTTGAATCAGGCGCAATACCTTCAACAGATTTAGTTCTATCAGATTTAACACTTATAGAGACACCATTCACTAAATCTTTGGATAATAGTCTTTATACTGTAATGGCTAGACCTTTTATTTCTAATGTAGATCTTACTGATGCTTCATTGGATATTAGGAAAACATATGATGTTATTATTGCTGCTGCTACAGATTCACTAAGTGCTAATATCACTGCAGGAACTAATGAGACATTTTTACCTTTTGATGAAGAAAGATATTCTTTACTTAGAGCAGATGGTACTACTGAAGTATTGACTAATGATAAATTTAATTTTAGTAATGGTAACACTCAACTGAGTATCACTAATATAGGATCCGCTTTAAGTGCTAATCAAGAGGCGACCTTAGTTGCTACTTTAAGGAAAACTAAACCTTCAATTAAGATTAAGCAGAAAAATAGAGTAGCAACACTTGTTGTTGATAAATCATCAAATGTTGCATCTGGTACTGGTTCAACTACTTTGAATGATGGATTAACTTATTCTTCTGGTAGTAATACTTATCCATATGGAACAAGAGTTCAAGATGGTAAGATTGTTCTGAATAAACCAGATATTATCTCAATTTTAGGTGTTTTTGAATCAACTGATACTGCTGAGGCTTCAGCACCTAAAATGACATTAACAGCAATTGATAGTCCTACGGGAACTACTAGAGATTTAACTATAGGAGAAAAGATTATTGGTAAAGATTCTGGAGCTATTGCTGTTTATAGTGAACAAATAACTAATAGTCAAGTTTCTTTCTGTCCTGCTAACGATATTAATTTTACGGTAGGTGAAACAGTTACCTTTATTGAAACAAATGTTGAAGCAATTATAACAACTGTAGATAATCCTAGTAAAAATATTGGAGCAAATTTTAATTTCAATAGTGGACAAAAGGCAACATTTTATAATTATGGATATATTAGTAGGAAGCATAAGTATGATGCACCTACTAAGCAACTAAAAGTTTATTTTGTGAATGGGTATTATAAAGGAGATGATGAGGGTGATATCACCACTAAGAATTCTTATGATTCCTTTAATTATAATACACAGATTCAAAGTATTGATGGAAATAGAAATACTGATATTATTGATATTAGACCAAGAGTAACTGATTATAGTGTATCCGCTACTGCTAATAGATCTCCATTAGAATTCTTTGGAAGATCTTTCGATCAGAGTGGAAATTCTGCTAAGAATGTTTTGGCATCAGATGAGGCTATTGTTACTAATTATTCATTCTATTTGGGTAGAATGGATAGGGTTTATTTAACTAAAGGTGGAGATATTAAAGTTGTACAAGGTGTTCCCGCTGAGAAAAGAGAATTGCCTGTAACTGTTGATGATGCTTTAGAACTTGCTACGGTAGATCTTCCTCCATATCTTTTAGATGTTAAGGATGCGTCTATACAATTCTTAAAGCATAAGCGATATAGAATGAAGGATATTAGAAAACTTGAGAAGAGAATTCAAAATCTTGAATATTATACTTCTTTATCTCTATTAGAAACTGCTACTGAGAATTTATTCATTCCTGATGCTAATGGATTGAATAAGTTTAAGTCTGGTTTCTTTGTTGATAATTTTACTGAGTTTAGAGCACAAGAAGAGGGATATAGAGTTAAGAATAGTATTGATCCTGCAAATAAGGAATGTCGTCCAACCCATTATACCAATGCAGTAGATTTACAGATTGGTCCTGTTGAAGGAAATCAAGCTACTCTCATTTATCCTCCTACTCCAGAAGGAACTGGTATTCAAAGAACTGGAGATATTATTACTTTAAAATATGAGGAATTGGAGTGGGTAAAACAAACTTTTGGTACTCGATTAATATCGGTTACACCTTTTATAATGAGTTTTTGGAAAGGAAGTCTTGTATTAACTCCAGCTACTGATACTTGGGTAGATACTGTTAGACTTGAAGCACAAACAATTGAAGTAGAAGGATCTTTTGCTCATGCAGTAGATGTTGCTGCAAGAGAGTTTGGTGGATGGGATCCTCAAACTGGATTAACTGATACAGTTTGGAATGGATGGGAAACTGTTTGGACTGGTACAGAGACAGAAACTAGAGTACGGAACAGAACAGAAAGGTCACGGAGGAGGAGAAGTTTCAATACTTCTAATGGTGCTGTTGGTCAAAGGGTAGAAGAGACTACAACTACTAGGACTACTTTCCAAGATACCATGACTGATAATTTCAGGACTGGATTTGATTGGAGATCTGGACAAAGACAACTTATAACTGAGCAATGGGATAACTTTACTTTGGGTGATAGAACTATTAGTGAAGAAGTAACACCATTTATGCGGTCTCGAAATGTTGCATTTGACGGTAAAGGATTTAAACCTAGTGCAAGATTATATGCATTTTTAGATCGTCAGGATATAAATTGGGGTATAAGTCCTAAATTATTAGAAATTGAAATGATTAGTGGGACATTTGAAGTTGGTGAAACTGTTTGGTATAATGGAGGTGGATTTATTGGTAATCATGGTGGGGACCTTAGATTTAGAGTTTGTCAACCAAATCATAAAGAAGGACCTTATAATGAACCAACCAGAGTTTATAGAGCCAATCCTTATACGTCAACGACTGGACCTACTGCATTAGAAACTTATTCTGGTAATCCAGGAATAGTTCAGTTAGCAACTGGTGGTTCTTCCAATGTTATTCCATCATCTTATTCTTCTACTTCTACTATATTGAATATTGATACTTTAGCGATGGCAGAACAAACCCAGGGTGATTGGTATGGGTATATTGCTGGTGGTCCTGGTGGTAAATTAAGAGGTTTAACAAGTGGTGCTCAAGCTAAAATTGTGAATGCTAGATTAGTAGTTGATTATGCTGGTACAATACAAGGAAGTTTCTTTATTGCAAATCCAAATATTCCTAGTAATCCTAAATTTGAAGCGGGAACAAAAACTTTCTCATTAACTGATGATCCTGAGAATACGGAAGATGGAGCAGATACTCTTGGGGAAGAAAATTATGTATCTTCGGGAACTATTCAAACAGTTCAAGAAAATGTAATTTCTGTTAGAAACCATAGAACTGAAGTTATTGATACTCGTCAAGAACGAGCTGCTAGAGAATTTATAGGTACTGATACTGTAACAGTACGGACTGGTCGAACAAGGAATACAGAAAGAAGAGTCACTAGTAGATGGAGAATTGGTGGAGATCCCTTAGGTCAGTCATTTACTGTAGATGATCCATCAGGAGTTTTTGTTACTAGTGCGGATGTATTTTTCGGTGAAGTGGATACTGAAAATGTACCAGTAGTGTGTGAACTTCGCACAATGAAGGGTGGTTTACCTACAACAAAAATATTACCATTCTCTCAAGTTTATAAAGATCCTGATCAGATTGATACTTCATCAGATGGTAGTGTATCAACTAGATTTACATTTGAATCGCCAGTTTACTTAGAAGGTGGTGAAGAATATGCTTTAGTATTACAATCTGCATCTAATTTATATAAAGTCTTTATTTCTAGAGTTGGGGATAATGATTTAATAACTGATGAATTTATTTCTCAACAACCATTCTTAGGATCATTATTTAAGTCTCAAAATGGTTCTACATGGGATCCAAGTCAATGGGAAGATCTTAAGTTTAATTTAAATAGAGCAAAATTCGAATCAGCAGGAAATTTACAGATTTATAGTCCAATTCTTTCTGAAGGAAATGCTCAAATTCCAAAATTAATGCCCGATTCCATCAATATTCAATCTAGAAAGATAAGGGTTGGATTAGGAACGACTTTAGCTGGAAACTCATATCTTCATGAAGGGGTTACGGTTTCTCAAACTGGTTCAAATGCAACAGGTAATTTAGTTGGTTTTGCTGGTAGTTGTACTACTGCAGCAATGACGGTTGTAAATGCAGGTTATGGTTATACTGATGGAACCTATACTGGTATTGCCTTAACATCTCTTACTGGTAGTGGTAGTGGTGCTGTTGGTGTCGTTACGGTAGCAAGTGGAGTAATTGCATCTGCTACTTTAAGTTCTGGAGGAACTGGTTATGAAGTTGGTGATGTTCTTGCATATAAATCTCCTAATGGGGTGGGTGCTAATGGACATATATCAGTGGTAGCTCTTGGTGCAACAAATATGATAATTCTTGACAATGTTCAAGGAGACTTTGTTACAGGTGCAGGAACTACATTACTTTATGGTCGATCTGATAGTGGTATTACAACGCAAATGAATTGGGGTGCTCAAAGGATATATGGAGCTACTCTTGATATTACACCAGTTCAAGATGGACTACACTTTACTGTAGATCATAAGAATCATGGTATGTATCATGAGACTAACAGAGTTACACTTTCTAGTGTAATGTCAGATATTACTCCAACAAAATTAAGTTCTCCATATGCTTCTGATTCTACAGCTTCTATATCTGTGGATAGTAGTGGAGATTTTGGTACATTTGAAAATGTTAGTGTTGCAGCTACTAATCCTGGATATGCACTAATTGGGGACGAAATTATTAGTTATACTGGAGCTTCAGGTGGTGCATTAAGTGGAGTTACTCGACAAGTAGATTCTACTTATTCAAGAAATTATATTCAAGGACAAGAAGTTTATAAGTATGAATTGGGTGGAATATCTTTGAGAAGAATTAACAAAACTCATCTTTTGAGTGATGTTGGAATTCAGACTACAACAAATCCAATTACATTTGATTCTTATACTATTAAAGTAGATACTGGTACTGCTGGTGTTGTTAGAGATGATGCTGATAGTTTCCCAATACTCTATCAGAATTCAACGAAATCTACAGGAGGAATGGATGTTCGTGCAACTCAGAACATGCCTTTTGAAGTACTTAACTTGCAAATGCAAAATGTAACCCTTCCAGGAACTACGTTAGGGGGTGAAGTAAGAACAATTAGTGGGTCAAGTCTTAATACTGGTTCTGGTCAAGGTTCAGATTTACCTTTTGTTGATGAGGGTTATGAAATAGTCAGTATAAATGAAAATAATTACTTTGATTCTCCAAGAATTATTGCTTCTAGGGTTAATGAGACTAATAACACAGTCATTCAAGATTTACCAGGTGATAGATCACTGAATTTAAGTGTTAATCTTGCTACTGAAGATGATAAGATATCACCTGTAATTGATACTCAAAGAATTTATGCAATTCTAACTTCTAACAGAGTTGATAATATGGTTTCTAATTATATTACTGATGGTAGAGTTGATACTTTAGCGGGAGATCCTAATTCTTTCCAATATATTTCTAAAGAGAATGTCTTAGAAAGTTCAGCATCTACTATTAAGATTATCTTTGATGCTCATCTTAATAATTATTGTGATGTAAGAGCATTCTATGCTGTTAGTGATCAACCTAATTTTGAACCAATCTTTGTTAATTTCCCAGGATATCTTAATTTAAATGAAAGGGGACAAGTTATTGATCAGTCTCAAAATGATGGAAGATCTGATACTCTAGTTCCAAAAACTGATCCTAGTGGGTTTACTCCTGATGCACTTGATTATAGAGAGTATACTTTTACCATTAATGAGTTACCATCCTTTAAGGCATTTAGAATTAAAATTGACTTTACATCCACTAACCAAGCATTTGTTCCAAGAATGACAAATCTAAGAGTCCTAAGTCTTGCTTAAAATGAATTATATTAAAGTAAAAGATCGTAAGGATTTAGTTAGGAATCCATATACAAATTGTATTATTAATACTAATACTTCTCAATATAATGAATATATTAATATGCGTGATTCACGTATTAATGAAAAAGATACCATGAAACAGGATCTTGATGATCTAAAAAGTGAAATGAATGAAATCAAGCAACTTTTAAGGAGTCTCGCAAATGGCAACTAAAAAGATTACATTTGATCCAGAAGCAGGAGTAGCATTTGCATCGGATTTAACTCTCAATACTGGAGCAGATTTTTTAGGAACTTTTGAGGTTGTTGATACTTCAAATACTGGATGGAATTTTTCTACAACTAATTCAGTTGGTATTGCTACAACTACTGGATGGACAGGATCATCTCAAATGAGAAAGAGTGCTGCCATTGGTTCTGGTACCACTGCAACTGCTACTTTTGTGGTTGGGATTGATACTACTAGTGCAACAGCAGGTAAGTTTACAATTTCTTTAGGATCAACTGCAACAAGAAGCATAGCAGAAGGAAGATATGTATATGATGTTCTGGTAAGTTCTGGAGCTACTGTTTATAGAATTGCTGATGGTAATATTATGGTAAGAGGCGGCGTGTCTTCGGCACCCTAAATACTGAAGGAGGTATTGTATAAATGGCACAACCAGCAAGTAGAAACGAATTAAAAGAGTATTGTCTGCGACAATTAGGTGCTCCTGTTCTGGAAATAAACCTTGCTGATGAACAATGTCAAGATTTAATTGATGATTCTATTCAGTTTTTTCAAGAACGACATTTTGATGGTGTATTAAATACATATTTAAAGTATAAAATAACTGCAGATGATATTGATAGGGGAAAAGCAAAACCTACTGAAAGTGGCGTAGGAATAACAACTACTACTGCAACTGCAGATATTGCGGGATCATCTGTTCAGTTTGATTGGTATGAGAATAGTAATTACTTGCAAGTTCCTCCAGCAGTTATTGGAGTAAATAAGGTATTTCATTTTGATGGTACTAACACAGTTACTAACAATATGTTCAGTGTTAAGTATCAATTATTCTTAAATGATGTTTATTATTGGGGTGCGGTAGAATTATTATCATATGCAATGACAAAGACTTATTTGTCTGATATTGATTTCTTGTTGACTACTGAGAAGCAAATAAGATTTAATCAAAGAATGGATAGATTGTATCTTGATATTGATTGGGGTAGTGTACAAGAAGGAGATTATTTGATTATGGATTGTTGGAGAACTTTAGACCCTAGCGATTATAGTAGAGTTTGGAATGATTCTTTTTTAAAGCGTTATCTCACCGCAATTATGAAGAGACAGTGGGGACAAAATTTACTTAAATTCCAAGGAGTTAAATTGCCTGGAGGCATAGAATTAAATGGAAGACAGATCTATGATGACGCAGAAAAGGATTTAGGAGTCATTAGAGAACAAATGTCTAACATGTATGAAATGCCACCACTAGATATGATAGGTTAAGATTATGGTACTTAACCCATATTTTCAACAAGGTTCAAAGAGTGAACAAAGTTTAGTTCAATCGCTTATTGATGAGCAATTGAAGATGTATGGTGTTGAGATACATTATATGCCTCGTCAATATTTGAAGACTGATAATATTTTGAATGAAGTATCAGAATCTTCTTTTACCGATGCATATCCTTTAGAAGCATATGTAGAAAATTATGAGGGATATGATGAAAATCCAACTTTATTATCTAAATTTGGAATTCAGGCTACAAATGAGGTAACCTTAACTATTTCTAGAGATAGATGGGAAACATATATTGAACCTTTGATGAAGAATGAAGAAAATATAAGATTAGCAACTAGACCCAAAGAAGGAGATTTAATATATTTTCCTTTAGGAGATCGTTTATTTGAAATTAAGTATGTAGAACATGAGAAACCTTTCTATATGCTAAGAGAGAATTATGTATATACTTTGAGATGTGAACTCTTCCGTTATGAGGATGAGGTTATTGATACTGGTGTTGATGAAATTGATGATACTCTAGAGGCAACTGAAGGTGCTGATGGTGAAGATTTCATCATTGGTGGTACTCAACTCTTAACGGTAGTTGGTACCGCAACACAAGCAAGTGCTGAAACAATGCTTGTTAATGGTGCTGTTCAATGGATAGACATAACGAATAGAGGTAGTGGATATCTATATCCCCCTAGAGTTGCAATATCTTCTGCACCAACTGGTGGTGTGACAGGTATAGCAACAAGTAGATTACTTAGTGGAATTGTTGTATGTGCAGGTGCTGCTGATCCTGCTGATCAAAAAGCAAGCGTAGTTCAAAACATATATTTAACCAATCCTGGTGCTGGATATACAACAGGACCTGATATTCAATTCTTTGCTAATGATGATAGTGGTAGTGGTGTGGCTGCTACATCTAAGATGGGTAATGGTTCTATTGGTATTGTTACTGTTACATCAGGTGGTTCTGGATATAGTACAACCCCACTTATTACATTCACAGGAGTATCTACAACAGGTGCTGCTGCAACCGCAATTGTAAGTACTGCAGGAACTATTTCCGCTATTCATATATCTAATGCTGGTTCTGGTTATACAGTCGCTCCAACAGTTACAGTTGCTGCTCCTGCAACAAGTAGTGGTTCTGGTAACTTTGCATTTAATGAGGTTATTACAGGTGGTACAAGTGGTACTACTGCAAGAGTAAGGAAGTGGAATGAACCAACTAGCGAACTGGAAGTTTCTACCGTTGAAGGATCTGGATTTATTAAAGGAGAAAGTATTACAGGCGGATCTTCTGGTGCAGTTCACAGTATAAGATTAATAGATCTTACTAACTTTGATGATGGATACGGTGATAATGATGAGTTTGAAACTGCTGCTGATGATATTTTAGACTTTACTGAAGGTAATCCATTCGGTCAACCATAAATACAATATAAAGGTATATAATCATGTTTGAATATTTTTATCACGAAATCCTTCGAAAGACCATTATTGGTTTTGGTACATTGTTTAATGACATTTCCATTAAGCATACGGATTCTGATGGAAATGAACAAACTCAGAAGGTTCCATTAGCATATGGTCCTATTCAAAAGTTTTTAGCAAGGTTAGAGCAGTCACCTGATCTTAATAAAAGAACTCAAATTACATTACCTAGATTATCATTTGAATTTGTAGGTTTAACTTATGATCCTGCTAGAAAAGTTACGACTACTCAACAATTTACTGTAAAGGATAATACAACTGGAAAGAATACAAATAAAGCATATATGCCCGTTCCATATAGTATGCAATTTGAATTGGGTGTTATGTGTAAGTTGAATGAAGATGCATTACAGATTGTTGAACAGATACTTCCATATTTCCAACCTTCTTATAACTTGACAATTAATCTTGTAAGTTCAATGAAGGAAAAGAAAGACGTTCCTATCGTATTGGAGAATGTTACTTTCCAAGATGACTATGAGGGTGATTTTAATACTCGTAGAGTCTTGTATTATACGTTAAGATTTACAGCAAAAACATACCTATTTGGTCCTGTCACTTCTGCTACTTCCGATATTGTCAAGGCAGTTTCAGTCAGATATCTTGCTGGTGGTTCTAAGAGTACAGAAAGAGATGTTACATACGCTGTTACTCCAAGAGCACTTAAAGATTATGATGGTGTAGTTACTACCAACTTGGCAGCCGATATTACTGTCGATGCTACAACAATTGAGGTAGATAGTGGTAGTACTCTTACCAAGGCAACTTATGTTGATGTTGACGGTGAGGAAATGTACATTGATTCTATAAGTGGTAACGAAGTTAGTGTCAAGAGGGGTCAAGATGGTACAACTGCTAAGGCACATGTAAGAGGAGCACCAGTTAAGGAGATTACTGATGCTGATGATGACCTAATAGAAATGGGTGATGACTTTGGATTTAGTGGTGAATACACTTCTGGACCAGGATTGACTTAATATGAAAATGAGTAATTTAGATGATGCTTTTAATGTAGAATCAACAATTGTTCCTGCTAAGGAAAATGTTGGTATAACACCTGAGCAAAAACCAGATAGATTTACTAAGGATGATATTGAAAAAGATTATGAATATACTCGTGGTAATCTTTATAGTATAATTGAAAAAGGTCAAGAAGCAATTAATGGTATTCTTGAACTTGCTCAAGAAAGTGAGATGCCTAGAGCATATGAAGTAGCAGGTCAGTTAATTAAGAGTGTTTCTGATGCAACTGATAAATTGATGGATCTTCAGAAGAAACTAAAAGATGTTAATGAAGAGCAGCAACAGAAAGGACCAAATACAGTTAATAATGCTTTGTTTGTAGGATCAACTGCTGAACTTCAAAAGTTATTAAAGTCTGGACTACCTAAAGAATCTAAATAAGAATGGGAGAGAAATCCCAGAGTATCAATTACTAATAGTCCTTAACAATGTCTGAAGACAATCTTGAAAATCTACCTTCGATAGAAGATCTTATAGTAGAATCGGAGTTACCATCTGTTGAGGATTTTATTGAAAAGGAAAAGGATGAAGTAGAAGAAATTATAGAAGAAGAAGGTCTTGAAGAAGAAGCAATAGATGATAAAATATCTGTAGAAAGTCTTGGAGAAATATTACGTCTTATCAGTGATGTTAGGAAGGATATTCCTAATATTCCTGAGATTAAGTATTACGATAAGGAATTAAAAGAGTTATCTGAACATATTTGGGAAGTTAAGAGAAGTGTTTCAGATATTCCTGAACAAATAACTTATGATACAGAAGTAGAAGCAATATGTGAACAAATTGATCTTTTAAAGGGACAGATTTCTGAATTACCAGAAGTCAAATATTATGATGAGCAATTATCAGATCTTGAAGATAGGATTGATATTCTTAAGGAAAACATTCCTGAACAAAAGACATATGATGCAGAGATAGAAGCAATATGTGAACAGATTGATCAAGTTAAATCTCAAATACCATCTTTACCTGAATGGGTTAATGAAGATAGCCTTCCTGATCTATCATGGGTCGGAAGGACTTTTAGTGTAATTGATGATGACTTTGTTAAGGTAAAGGATCAAATACAAACAGTTAGGGATAAGATTACTTTTGAGGTAAAAGAACTCACAGAATCACTACAAATAAAAGATTTTGATAGAGGGGTAGATGTTAAGACTGTACAAGAAAATTTAGATGATACTAAGGTTGAATTAAAGGAAGAGATAAAGAAAACCTCAGATAAGATCTATGAAGAATTAAAGGAATCTGCCTTAAAGATTTGGGATTATCAAAGAAATTTTAAAGATGATGATAGGAAGTTAAAGAAGCAAATACTTGGTGAATATCAGGTATTAAAGAAGAATGTTAAGGAGCAGATTGATGAATTTAATAATAAGAATGTAGAAGCACAACAAACTGTTAATACATCTCTTAGAGTTTATTTTGAGCAATTACAAAAAGAGATTGCAGAACTTCCTGAAGTAAAATATTATGACGAGAATATTGATGAGTTAAAAGAGGATATTTCTAGGTTAACTGAGAAGGTTGAAGATAAAGGAACTAATATTGCTGAACTTTATAGAATAGTTGAGGAATTAAAAGGAACCCAGCAAAACTTAAATGAGCAAGTTTCAAAATATGGTGATACTGATCCAGGAAGACCATCAACTCCTGATCCAAAATCAAATGAACCACCAGATCCTCTTACTCCCACAGATAAAAAATATGCAACATTAGCAGATTTATCAAAGAGTTATCGTTTATTTGTTAATAGAGTTGAACAGCAGTTATATACCATTGGTGGCGGTGGTGCTGCTTATGTAAGAGATCTTGATGATGTTAATATTGCGGGAATTACAACAGGTGATTTATTAATTTATGGGGGTGGAACTTCAGGTACTCATTGGGTAGGAATTGGAAGTACATTATTATCACCAGTATTAACATTAGATGATGTATTAAGTAATGGTAATACAACGACGGGTGGAATGACCGTTGGAACTATTACTGCAACTAATGGTTATTTTACTGGTATTTTTACTGCATCATCTCTTAATTATGATAATGTAACGGATATCTATTCCACGGGTATTATTACAGCAACTAAGGGAATACAGCAGACGGGTTCTGAAGGTTTACATGTAACTGCTGGTGTATCTACATTTGTGGGATTATCATCTTTCTTAGGTGGTGTTAATGTAAAAGCAGGATCTGCAACTACTGCATTAATAGTTGAAGGTGAAGCCCGTGTAATAGGAGTACTTACTGTTGGTAGTGGATCAATTACTCTTGATGGAGCTAATAATAAAATAAGTGTAGGTACTGGTGCAACCATATATCCTAATGGCAATATCAGTTGCGGTATATTAACTGCTACAAAATTAGAGATTTCAAATGCAACTACAGAGGCAAATTTTGCAGGTGGATTAACAGTTGGAACTGCTGCTACTATTCATGCTAATGGTAATTTAGGAATAACTGGTATTTTAACTGCATCGAGTTTTAAAGGTGATGGTTCTGCATTAACGGGTCTTCCATCTGGAGTAACAATCAACACCAATGCAGACGATAGAATTATAACAGGATCTGATAGTGCAAATACATTAAATGGTGAATCAACACTAACTTATGATGGTAGCAAATTCTCCGTTAGTACTGGTGCTACAGTATTCACGAATGGTAATATCTCTGCTGCTGGAATTGTAACTGCTAATGGTGGTTTACATGTTGCTGGTGTTTCTACATTTACGGGTAATGTTAATATTTCTGGAAAGAATTTAATTATTGGTGATAGTGGTGGTGCAACTGATGATAGAATTGTATTGGGAGCTGGTGGAGATCTGTCCCTTTATCATGACGGATCTCATAGCAGAATTGTAGACGCGGGTACAGGTAATTTAAAAATACAAGGAAGTAATCTATCTCTTAAAAATACTGCTGACGATAAAGCGTATATAGATTGTATAGATGCAGGAGCTGTAGAGATATATCATAATGGTAGTAAGAGATTTGAAACCACAGCTGATGGAGCTGATGTATGGGGTACTGGATCACTTAAGGTTCCAGTTGGTAGTACAGCTCAAAGAAGTTCATCACCTACTGCTGGTGACTTTAGATATAATAGTGATGATGGAGCCTTTGAAGGTTATACTGACGACTGGGGTGAGATCGGAGGTGGTGGAGCATCTGAAGCAGATACTTCTGTTTCATCTACAAGTGCAACTGCTGTATATACAGTAGCACATGCAGATTATCGTTCTGCATCTATTATTATGCAGATTGTTCAAGGGTCTGCATATCAATCTGGCAGATATATGGTAATACATGATGGTACAACTGCAACTATTGTAGAAGAAGCAGCAGTTGCAACTGGATCAATGCTTGGAACATTTACTGCTGGTATTGATGGATCAAACCTTAAGGTTTATGTAAATATGGGTAGTGCTTCATCTGCTACTGTTACAGTTTTAGCAACGGCAATAACAGTATAATGAAGAAGTTCAAAGAATTTTTAAATGAAGCAAATGGTCCTACAATGAGGGGTAATGATAATGGTGCAGAAGGTGGATTTAGTTCTACTGCATCTGATCCCGTAGCGGGATATGATCCAAAACTTTTCCCACATGATATGGATCTTCTATCACAGGATTTTCAAACTCCTGCAGAACCTGGAGAGGATAGATATAATAGGTTTGCTTCAATATATCCAGTTATGAAAGTAACTTTGGGTAATAATATGGGAGATGGACCTTCTATTGATTCTATGGTTGCAGCATCTAAAGAGTTTGTAAATCGTGAGGCACAAAAAACTGTAGATGCAATGAAGAAAACTTACCAACGATTTATGGGATACCGATGAAAACACTTAACCAATTTATTGAAGCAGCAGCAGAGCAAGTAAAGGATTGTCCTCAAGGGCAATATTATTGTAATAAAGATAAAAAATGTAAGAAAATTCCTAAGGGATATAAAGTAAATAGTCATGGATGGTTGCGTCCATTGGGTGGTTCATATTATACTGGAGCAAAGAAAAATGGTAATGGCAAAAATGGGTCCCATAACGGTAACGGAAATGGTAATGGCAATGGTGGCAATGGTAATGGTGGCAACGGCAACGGTGGTGGTGGCAATGGTGGTGGAGAATAAATCCCCTATATAAAATAGAGTTTCCTTTATTATGAACAAATGGGTTGGTATTAGTTTAGGTGCAATTGTAGGATTATCTCATATTGGTATGATTGGGATGATTGCTCGCAATAAAGAATTTCCTGTAGTAAATCTACCTGTTGGACCCTACACTTCTTATTCAGTAGAAGCAAGTAAAGAAGGATATAAAATCAATTACAGAGCTAATGATCCTAAGGTGATGCATGTGGAACGGGATATAAAGCGTAAAGGTGGCTTTCTTGGGTTGGGTAACAACACAACAAAAGTCAGAGAACAGTACACGATGGATGGGGTTAAGCACCTGGAGGGTAGGGAATCGGGAAACGGATTATCCAAAAGTGAAATCGCCTGCATTAAAGCAGAAGGTGGAGGAGAGCAAACTGGTCGTCTTGTCGGGGGTAGCGTTGCTGGTCTTGCTGCTCCTACCCTTAGTGGTATTCCCATTGTTGGGTGGGTTCTTGCTGGTGCTGCGACGATGATAGGTATGGATACTGGTGCAGATATTGGTGGTACAATGGCAAGAGATCTATCTAATTGTGATGCAGAAATAGATGAAAAGATAAATAACTAAGTATCGGTATCTTTAATTACAATATGGGACCAGCTCAAATTGATGCACTAGAGAAATGTGGTATCAAAGTGGAAGAATATGGCGATGGTGTCGTCTTCCGCGATTTTGAGTCTTTTGATATAATTAAACCAGAACCTTTACAACCTACAACAACAAATATAGGGTATGAGGACCCTTTGGAAGAAGCAACACGTCTTCCAAATTATAACAAGACAGGCAATATAATAGATTGTTATTTGGCTTGGCGAGGATCAAACTACATGATAAAAATGTTTTTTCCATCCGTCAAAGTCCCATCACGCAGAGAAGTCCAGGATCAAGTGAGAAAAGTATATCCTGGTGCTAAACTCTGGAACTACCAAGTTTCTAACTATGACCCAGGAGAACCACTCCTCCAAGCGGGAGGACAAAGATAAAAAAGAATTGCAAAAGCAAGTAGAGAATTTAAAGAAAATTATAGAACTACAAAACAAAACCGTAGAACACGACAGAAGATTTGGAAAGTATGAAATGATGTAAATTATGCCAATTATTGACGACATTTATCTAGGTAACCCCAACCTTAAAAAGGCGAATGTTCCTGTTGAATTTACTCAGGAACAAATTCTTGAATTTATGGCATGTAAGCATGATCCTGTTTATTTTTCTAAGGAGCATGTTAAGATTGTTTCTCTTGATGAAGGTTTGACATCGTTTAAACCTTATGATTTTCAAGAAAAATTAATTGAAAGATTTCATGAGAATAGATTTAACATCTGTAAGATGCCCAGACAGACTGGTAAATCTACTACATGCATCGCTTATTTGTTACATTATTTACTTTTTAATGATAGTGTAAATATTGGTATTCTTGCTAACAAGGCAGCTACTGCTAGGGAACTATTAGGTCGTTTACAAACGGCATATGAGAATGTTCCTAAGTGGATGCAGCAAGGGGTTTTGTCTTGGAATAGAGGTTCATTGGAGTTAGAAAATGGTAGTAAAATCTTGGCTGCGTCTACTTCCGCTAGTGCTGTTAGGGGTATGTCTTTCAATATCTTATTCTTGGATGAATTTGCTTTTGTTCCCAATCACATCGCTGAGTCTTTCTTTGCTAGTGTTTACCCTACTATTACTTCTGGTAAAAGTACAAAAGTAATAATGGTTTCTACCCCTCACGGGATGAACCATTTCTATAGATATTGGCATGATGCAGAAAGAGGAAAGAATGAATATATTCCTACAGATGTTCATTGGTCTGAAGTTCCAGGTAGAGATGCTAAATGGCAAGCACAAACAATTGCCAATACTTCAGAACAGCAATTTAAAGTTGAGTTTGAATGCGAATTCTTAGGATCTGTTGATACTCTTATTGCTCCTAGTAAATTAAGAGCTTTAGTATATGAAGAACCAAAAGTAAGAAATGCTGGATTGGATGTATATGTAGATCCAGTTAAGAAGCATGATTATGTAATGACAGTAGACGTTGCTCGTGGTGTAGAAAAAGATTATTCAGCATTTGTAATAACTGATATTACTGAGTTTCCTCATCGAGTAGTGGCAAAGTATAGGAATAATGAAATTAAACCTATGTTATTTCCTACTATAATATATGAACTAGCAACAAAGTATAATCAAGCGTTTATTCTTTGTGAGGTTAATGATATTGGAGATCAAGTAGCATCTATTATAAATTACGATTTAGAGTATGAAAATCTTTTAATGTGTTCTATGAGAGGTAGAGCAGGTCAAGTTGTAGGTCAGGGATTTTCTGGTAAGAAGACTCAACTTGGTGTTAAGATGTCCAAGACTGTTAAAAAGGTTGGTGCTCTTAACTTAAAAACTATCATTGAATCAGATAAATTAATATTTAATGACTATGAGATATTAAGTGAACTTACTACTTTTATTCAAAAAAGTAATTCATTTGAAGCAGAAGAGGGATGTAATGATGACCTTGCAATGTGTTTAGTCATATATGCGTGGTTAGTTGCACAGGATTACTTTAAAGAATTAACTGATCAAGACGTAAGAAAAAGATTATATGAGGAACAAAAAAATCAAATTGAGCAGGATATGGCACCATTTGGTTTTCTGTCTGATGGTTTAGAGGATATGGAAAGTTTTGTAGATGAGAATGGTGATAGATGGCATACGGATGAATATGGGGATAAAGGTGGTGGAATGGACTATATGTGGAATTATAGGTAGATTGCTCACGGACTGCTCATGCATTTTTGACTTACCGTAAACATCATAAACAATAAATAATTTTTAGATTAATCTGAGACTCGGAGAAAGAAAACATGGCGACTCCTCAATTATCTCCTGGAGTACTGACTAGAGAGGTTGACTTAACTGTAGGAAGAGCAGAAAATGTACTGGATAATATCGGTGCAATTGCAGGTCCTTTCAGACTTGGACCTGTTGATGACCCTATTGATGTCACTACAGAAGAAGACCTTATAAATGTATTTGGTAAACCACTTTCAACTGATGCTCAATATGAGTATTGGATGAGTGCTGCATCCTATCTGTCATACGGAGGAGTTCTGAAAGTTTGTAGGACTGACAGTACTAACATGGGTAGTGCGACTGCTGGTGTAGGTATTGCGTCTACTTCAGTTGTTGGTGGTGGTAGTGTAAAGATTAAAAACTACGACGATTACAACGAAAATTATACTTCCGCAACTAATTTCTATTACTCAGCAAAAACTCCTGGGTCTTGGGCTAACGGATTAAAAGTTTGTCAAATTGATGACCTTGCCGACCAAAGAATTGGTATTACGACAAGTAGTCCTTTAGATTATGGAGCACAGATTGGATATGCTGTAACTGCTGCATTGTCTAATGTGGTTATTCCTGGAACAGGTACTACCGCAACATACAGTGGATATCTCAAAGGTATTGTTACTGGTGTATCTACAGATGCTACGAATAACGAATCTTCAATTGATGTGAAGATCGTTGCTAGAGTTTCTAGTGCTGGTACGGAAACAAGGATTAATTATCAGGAGAACACTCAGTTTGGTGCTTTTGATACTTCTGATGCTCTTTGGTTTGTAAACAACTCTGGTATTAACACTGGTGCTCCTAATGCTCCTAATACTGCAGTAACATTTACACCTGCAAGTATAAAAGATTGGTACAATGAGCAGATTCTTGGGTTAGAGAACTCAACTGTTTATTGGAAGACACTTGCTTCAAAACCAACAACAAATAATTATGTTTCTCAAAGACAAGGTAAGAACGACGCAATGCACGTTGCTGTTGTAGATGACTTTGGTACAATTACTGGAATTCAAGGTAATATACTTGAGAAGCACCTAAGTCTATCTAAAGCAGAAGACGCAGTTTCGTCTGTTAATTCTCCTCAGAAGAATTACTACAAACAGTTCCTTGCAGAATTCTCCACAAATCTCTATGCTGGATATAATCCATCACAGGCTAGAGACAACTATTGGAAAACTGAGCAAAGAGCAACTGGATTTAGTACTGCTTGCACTCCTTATACAACTGCTCAAGGTTTGTGGGGACAAAAAGCACAGGATAATACATTCTCTGCAATCGGAAATGTTACCTATTCATTAGGTGGTGGTAGCGATTACAGTCTTGTTATTCCTCCAACAGGTCAGAATGGCGGAATGACCGCAACTCTATCTGCACTCAAAACTTCCTATGATAAGTTTGGAAACAAAGATGAGATTGCAGTAGATTATCTGATCATGGGTCCTGGTCTTGGTGCTAGAGATCAGTCACAAGCAAAAGCAAATAGTCTAATTACTATTGCTGGAAACAGAAAAGATTGTGTTGCTTGTGTCGGTCCACATAGAGTAGACCTTGTGGGTATTACAAATTCCACAACCCAGACAACAAATCTACTTACATACTTTAGTCCAATTCAATCTTCCTCTTACGGAATCTTTGATAGTGGATATAAGTATACTTATGATAGATTTAACAACGAATTTAGATACATTCCAACGAACGCAGACATTGCTGGTTTGATGTGTCGTACAAATATTGTTGCTTATCCTTGGTTCTCACCTGCAGGTCAACAACGCGGTATTATTAACAATGCTGTTAAACTTGCATATAACCCAACTAAGGATCAAAGAGATCAATTGTATCCGATGAGGATCAACTCTGTTATTACTCAACCTGGAACAGGAACATTACTCTTTGGAGATAAGACTGCTCTTGGTTATGCATCTGCATTTGATAGGATTAACGTTCGTCGTCTATTCCTTACAATTGAGCAAGCACTGCAGAAAGCTGCAGAAGCACAACTCTTTGAACTTAATGATGAGTTAACAAGAGCAAACTTTAGAAACATTGTTGAACCCTATCTAAGGGATGTTGAAGCAAAACGTGGACTCTACGGATTCCTGGTTATTTGTGATACTACAAATAACACCCCTGATGTTATTGATAACAATGAGTTCAGAGCAGACATCTATCTGAAACCTGCCAAGTCTATCAACTACGTAACACTTACGTTCGTTGCTACTAGAACTGGGGTCTCATTTGAAGAAGTCGCTGGTCGCGTTTAATTATCTAAATAACTAACAGGAGGATTAAAGAATTATGGCTACATCAAGAGAAAACAAATCTATTTCTCAATTTAAGGCTGCCCTTATTGGGGGTGGTGCAAGGCCGAATTTATTCGAAGTTGAATTAACCACGCTACCAGCTGGAATTTCATGGGATGCAGACAATTTTAGATATATGTGTAAAGCAGCGCAATTACCTGCTTCTACCATTGCTAATATTGATGTACCATTTAGAGGTCGTATTTTTAAAGTTGCTGGAGACAGAACAATTGATCAATGGTCGGTGACTGTGATCAATGATGAAGGATTTAAACTTAGAAATGCTTTTGAAGAATGGGTTGATCTAATCGCTAAGTTAGATAATAACTTAGGTGCTACAGATCCAACTGCATATATGACAAATGCTAAAGTTTATCAACTTGGTAGAGGATCATCTCCACAAAGTCAAACTAATGCAGGATCTGCCAATGCTGTATTAAAGGAATACGAATTTATCGATATTTTCCCAACTACGGTATCAGCAATTGATCTATCATATGATTCTTCAGATGCAATTGAAGAATTTACAGTAGATTTCCAAGTCAATTCCTTTACACTGACTGGGGCTGGCGGTCCAAACGGCTAACTAAATAGTACGTCAGGATAAAATAAATTATGGCTAAGTTGTTTGGATTCTCTATTGAGGATCAAGAACCATTATCTCAATCGGCGGTATCTCCCATTCCTCGCAATAATGAGGATGGGAGTGATCACTATTTGAGTAGTGGTTTTTTTGGTTCCTATGTTGATATTGAAGGAATCTTTAGAACTGAATTTGATCTCATTAAACGATATCGTGAAATGGCACTCCATCCAGAAGCGGATAGTGCTATTGAAGATATTGTTAATGAAGCAGTCGTCAGTGATCTAAATGATAGTCCAGTTGAAATAGAACTATCTAATCTTAATGCTAGTGATGGTATTAAGAATAAAATTAGAGAAGAGTTTAAGTTTATCAAAGATCTTTTAGATTTTGATAAAAAAGCTCATGAGATTTATAGAAACTGGTATGTTGATGGTCGAATTTATTATCATAAAATAATTGACTTTAAACAACCCCATGAGGGTATTCAAGAATTGCGTTATATTGACGCAATGAAAATGCGTTATGTTAGGCAAGAAAAGAAAAGAGATGCTGACAAATATAAGATAAGTCAAAGTGGATCGAACGATAATCCTATGGATTATACGTTCCCTGAGATTGAAGAGTATTTTATTTACAATCCTGGAGCAGCATATCCTACTGGTAATATTAATTCTAAGGGCGCAAGTCAAGGAATTAAGATGACTCGTGATTCTGTTACTTACTGTACCTCTGGTTTAGTAGATAGAAATAAAGGATGTACTTTATCATATTTACATAAAGCAATTAAATCAATCAATCAACTTCGTATGATTGAGGATAGTCTTGTTATTTACAGACTATCTCGTGCTCCAGAACGTAGAATTTTCTATATTGATGTAGGTAACTTACCGAAGATCAAAGCAGAGCAATATCTCAGAGATGTAATGATGAGATATCGGAATAAACTTGTGTACAATGCAGACACTGGGGAAATCCGCGATGACAAGAAGTACATGGCAATGCTTGAAGATTTCTGGCTCCCTAGAAGGGAAGGAGGTCGTGGAACTGAAATTTCTACTTTACCAGGAGGTCAAAACCTTGGTGAAATCACGGATATTGAGTACT
>VTLG01008654.1_pt1 | contig 43428 bp, 44 predicted proteins | sample 4694571 | NCBI WGS metagenome assembly VTLG01 (sample SAMN12604809, study PRJNA352737) | marine metagenome | biome: ENVO:00000447; feature: ENVO:00000209|ENVO:00000569|ENVO:01000036; material: ENVO:00002151; isolation source: viral sequences binned using virsorter ...
GGTTTGTGTAGATCTCCGGTTGTATGCGCTAAAGAAGCGAGGGTTGCTCTTCCGACTCTAGAAAAGTAAGCTCTAGTCTTTAAGTTTGCTTGTCCTGTATAAGTTGGCATACCTCATTCCTTAAGCCATGGTTCCACCAGAGCTATTTCCAGACATTGTTTGACTAGATGTGTCATCATCGTCCCACTTTGTTCTTGTTGTAACTCTAGTATCTTTTAAGCCCTGTCTTATAAAGTTATTAATACCTTGCGTTACCTTGAAGCCAACGTATCTTCCTATTTGAGTTTCTGCTCCGCTAAGGAACTCAGCGCCGTTCAGCGAGACGTTTACTTCTACCGTGCCACCAACTTCAATGGTCATCGGACTGCCTAGTATTGTTGCTAGTTGATTCAAGTCTTTTGAGAAGTTTTGTATACTCTTATCTAAATCAGTTGTGTCAATTGAAGCATACGCTCCTGAAACACCATCGGCAGTAGCACCAGCCGCACCTCTAAATACAGCGTCTTTTTGTCCGGGGTTGCCTTTCATTACGGCTAACATTTCAGTTAGTAATGCTTCTGCGGTTTTGTCATATACCCCAAAGCTTTTACCGGGAACATCATTTTTTTTCAAAAGGTCTAAGCCCTCGAATGGTTTTACAAAGTCTTCAGCATTGGGCGAACCTTTGGTAAACTCTTCTATCTGCGTTGGAACCATGCCCACTCCGGGTATATTCATGGAGCCGTGTTTTATTGTTGACTCTCTTTCTTCTGGTCGTTTAAGAAGGTCTGGAACCGCTGTTCCTGAAGGGGTTTTGGTTTTACTCCCACCTCCCATAAATTCTATTAAAGCCTTCTCATTTTCAGTAAGAGGTTTGGCTTTTAGCTGATCTGAAAGAGGAATCTGAGAATCCATACGAAATTTAGACAAAGAATCGAAATTGTCAGCATCCCCTTGTTGAACAGGCGGTCGGTGTCTTATAGTAGACTGCGCTTCTTGTAGGGCCTTAACTCTGAACTCAGATTCAGTTTTTGGTGCTAGTAGTTTCTCCTGTTCTCGTTTACTGGCTTCAACACTTCTTTCCACCTGATGCATTGCTTCATTTTGCTGTTTTTGCAATTCGGCAGATTTTTTTGCGTTCTCTGCTACCTTTTGTTGGTGTTCTTTTTCTAACTGTTTTTTTGGTTCTGTGGTTATAACTTGGAGTGCCTCACCCTTAAATTTAAAACCAAAAGAATTCCAAGTTTCTATTGCTTCGTTGTATTTTTGCTGAGCTGTTGTAAAGTTGTCTATGAGATTATTTATTGGATCTTCAAGAAGAGCTAAACTACTAGCGTCCAACCTTTCAAACTTTCTCATTTGCGATTCTGTTACGTTACCCCCTCTTAGGGTTTCCAGCTCGGATCTTACGGATGATTCTCGTTGATCAATTCCAGCTAAAATCTGACCAATAAATTCTTTTACATTTGCATTGACATCTGGGTCTGAAGTTTCTTCAAAAGCGTCTGAGACCATCTTGAAGAAAGATGATCTATCCCCTCTCTCATCTTCAAAGAGGTGTCCAAATTTCTCGAATACGTTTCCAATAACGCTATCTTGAAAAGCTTGACTTCTTGTTTGGCCAGCGTACCCTTCAATGTTTCTTGACTCACCGCCAAACATTGCTCTCATGCCTAGACCGTCTGTTTCATCAAGAAAGTCAGACATACTAGCATTCAATGTTCCCAGAGTTGTCCAGCCCTCTCCAAGAATGTTTGAAATATTATCTGCACCACCAAAAATTTCCCTAAATTCTTTACCGGCTTTTGTATTATCTTGCATCATCCAGCCATCAACTTGGTCTATAACTTGATCAAAGTTGTCTACACCAAGACTCTTTTTCAATTCATCAAGACTCTTAAAATTGCCACGAAGATTCTTGCTGGTTTGTGACTGCAATTTCTCTAACTGAACAAATCTAGCAGACTGAGCTTTTAAAGCGTCAACCTGAGCTTGGGCTTGATCTCCCTTCGTGGGGTCAATACCCAGATTACTAAGAAGATCATAGGTTTGTTGCAGCCTCGTCATTTCTTCTTTAGCAAGCTTCATGTCTTGCTGAAGTTCTTGCTTTTGTTTATGTTCTAAAAGTTTCTTAAGTCCAGAAAGAAAATTATTATTCTGGTCTATTATGGCAGATTCCATACTGCCAGATCTATTTTTCATTTCTTCGTTGACGGCTTTTCCAGCAGCAATTCCTATTTCTTTTGCTTCTAATATTTTTTTGTTTATTTCTTCTGTTTGCTTACTAGCAGAGGTGACGCCTTTTCCAAATCCTGTTAGACCACTATTCAATATGTCCAAACCTTCTTGTCCCAGTATACCCTGCTGTAAAAGACTGATAACTTGTCTTTGTAGTTCTGGGGCTACAGCATCAATACTTCCTCTATCTCTAGCTACAGCAACAGCATTAACAATTCTAGCGGCTTGGTCTTTCTCTTCTGCTGTTCCAAATCTGGTTTTTATAGCAAGATCTCTAATAGTTTGGTCTCTCTTTTGAGACTGAGCCAACTCTCTATTAAGAGCTACTAGTCTTTCTTGAGAATTTCCATAAGCTTGAAGAACACCTTTTAGTATGGTGTACTGCTTTGCTAGCTCATCATTTTTCTTTACTAGGTTATCTACTGAATCTCCAACACCCCCTTGACCTGCCAAGACTCCCTTTTGAGCATCGGAAATTTGTTGTCTGTTAATAATAAGAGCTTGGCTTACTTTTTTGAATGCTTCGCCTAAACCATTAACATCACCAACAAGACTTTCTAGTACGAGTTTTCCAGAATCTCCCCCATCAAAATTTCCGGCGGCTGCTAAAGCAACTCTTTGCCTTTCGTTAAACTCTGCTTGAATTTGAGAATTTGTTCTGCCGGGAATGAGCTGACCCATTGCCATATTTGACGCAAACTCTGCGGCGGCATCTTGTGATTTTTTTAGTAAGCTTTGCCGATTTTGAACTTCTTGAAGATCTAGCGCTCTTTTTGCTGCATACGCTTTTATCAAATCTTGCGTATGCTGATCCATGAGCTGAGCGCCCTTTTTGAACTGCTCAATAAACTCTTCTTGGCCTGACATAAACGCATCTTGTATTTTGCCCATGTTGCCTTTAATGTCAGAGACAACATCATCACCAAGACCTCTAAGGATTGTATTAACGTGTCTTTGTACAGCAGGCCCAAGGGTTTCTCCTTCGCCACGCTCTTGCTCTAATCTGTCTTGTAAAGCAGTTGCTATTCTTTCTTGCGCTCTTTCTGGGTCTAGTTTTCCTCCAGCCCCAGCTCTTGCGAGTATCGACTCTAGATTTCTTTGTAAAAATCCAATATCTTTTGCTTGTCCAACAAACGAACCTAAGCCAGTTCTACCAGTAAGATCCCCCATTCTTTGTAAAGCATTTTCAAAGTTTTGAATGGATTCTGGATCTCCTGCTCCGGGTCTAATTTGGCTTGCAAGACCGGGGCCAATGCCAGCAGTGCTAGAAGGATCACTGATGGAGTCTATGACCCCACCAAAGGTTTTCATTCTTTCTCCAACTTCATCAAAGACTTGCGCTACATTCTTTATTTTTGCAAGTGCTTGAGCAGCTTCTTCTTGAGCTTTAGCAAAAGCTTTAAGCTTTTCTTGAACTCTTTCTCTTGCTGCAACTTCTTCTCTTAGTACACTTATTTGTTTTTCGCTTATAAATCCAGACGTTTTTAAAGCGTCAACACTGCCATCAAGCTTAGCTTCAAATTCAGACACCGTCCTAGACGATTCACCTAATTTATTTATTAGCGTGGTACTATTTTGTGCAATTGTATGGAAGCCTTTAGATACTCGCGCTGGGCCATCTGCGGCATCAAAACCACCAGTATTAGCTGTCATTGTATTTAAGCTATTTACAGTTTGGGCTAATGCAGCGGAGGCGGTAAGTTGGTTTTTACCTACAAGATCCATGGCAGAAGCCATGTCATCCATTGCGCCTTCAAACTTAGCTCTTTTAATTGCTCGCGCCGCCGATTCTGAAGCGGCTGAATACCCTAGCAAAGCAGCGGTAGCAATAATTGCAGCAGCGCCAAGGCTAACAAGATTAAGACCCGGAATCGCCATAGCTATAGCAAGGCCAATGCCTGCACCGGCTATTGCCCCACCCCTACCAGCTTTGGTTTTTAATCTCTCTTCTTCACCCGGATCAAATTTGCCTCTAGTTTCTTCTATACCCTTTAAAGCCTCTTCTTCCATAGATTCACCAAATTTGCTTATTGCATAAGTAGCTACAAACGCAGCTACATTAAGGGCTTTAAATCCTTTTGCTAGCAAGCCTGCCTTTTTGGAAGCACCTAGCGTTGCTAGGTTAGCTGCCTTTGAAGCTTTAGTAGCCTTTGTAAGTGCCGCAGCATGTGCTTTAGCTGCATTTGCAGACTTAGTAAGACCGCCAAGCGCTCTACCAGCCTTTAGTCGTTCGGGTGACCCCTTTGCCATTCCTTCAAATGCTTTTCTAGCATCTGCTAGTTTTGTTGCTTTAGCTCTTGATGCAACTCTTGCTGTAACAGCCGCTCTTGATTGAGCTGTTGCTTGAGTAAATAACTTTGCCGATTCTGCCGATTTCGCATTAGCCATACCAGCAAATGGGCCAATATTTTTAGCTTTAATGCCCGCTCCCACTGCACCAAGCCTACCGCCAACCGCTTTTCCGATTGCACCCTTGCTGCTCAGCATTGTTGCAAAATTCATTATGCTGCCTCCGGCAGCTTCAAAAGCAGCACTAACCGTAGCGGCTTTCATAACCGTATTAAAGGCGGCTATAATACCAAGACTTTGACCTAGTATTCCAGTAAAGGCATCTAGGGTTTTTCCACCAAGCCCAAGTTGTGTACCAACTGCATTTGCACTAGCAGACATGAATTGGATTTTGGTATAGGCTCCAAAAGCACCTTCGGCCATTCCATAAAGACCTTTAGTGGCTTTCGTTGTTGAGTTGGCAAAGTTGCTCATGAAAGCTAAGTTCATTAAGCCACCACCGCCGCCTAAAAGACCGCCACCTTGAAATCTTTTGAAGCCACCGACAGTTCCACCGCCAGCGTACTTGTTCATCTTGCGAAGCTTGCCATAACCAAAAGCTTGAGCAGATTTTTTATTAACAACAAATTCGCCGGGAGTGAGCAAGGATGGAACCGCGCCACCCTGTGCAAATGTTTTTACTGGCTTGTTTTGATTGTGGTAAAGAGTCATCTGTCCAAGATTAATTGAATCTTTTCTGGAGCTTAGTTTTTGGTCTTTTAATGCTGACCCTCTGTTTTTGAGTTTCTCTCTGAAAAATTTCTCAACAATTTTTTCTCTTTCAGTACCCGAAGCGGTATTCTTAGACTCACCATAACTACCCGCTGGTAATAAGTGATCCATTGCCTCCGGGCCAGCAGTCATTCCAACTTTGTATTTATTTGCTACATGCTGTTCAAATGCTTTACCTTGATCCCAACCATACTGCTGCTTTAGGGCGAAGAGTTCTGGTTGGCTTGGTCTTTTCTTCCGGCCTTGCTTTGGAGGAAATCTTTTGAAGTTTCCCGGCCCTTGACCGCCCCACTCCGTATGGCTTGGAAAATCAATTGGTTCAGACAGAATCTTCGCATGAACTGTATCACCGGGATTGAGAAAAGCCCCTTGACGCCAAGCGTCTGCATTTTTGGGTCGTTTTCTACCAGAAATATCCTTAGTCGTCATAGAGTCTACGGTTATGCCGCCACCGGCGTATTTATTAATACCGTTCAACTGTGAACCAAAAGCTTGCGCTGCTGATTTACGCAGTACAAATTCTCCCGGCTCTAACATGGCTGGAACGGTATCTCCATTACCTGTGCCGGGAACCCAGCCACCACTGCTAAACCTTCTTACACGACCACCCCTGTTACCTCTAAATACATCAGAAGCATCACCAGAGGCAGTTCCCAAGGCTTTATTTAGATTGCCAACACCTCCGGTAAAGAGTTTTCCACCAGCCCACGCCGCAGCCCTAGCAGCAACAAAAGCGGTGAGAATAGGAAGAACGGGAGCTAAGGCTTTTCCTATTTGCGTGATAGCACTTGCTAGCTTTATTGCCATACCAGCTAATGCTTGGAAAGCGTCAGATGCGGCGATTTCACGAAATAGATCTTTGACCCCTTCCGTTACTTTTTGCATTTGCACAGCGAGAGACTGCTGAGCTGTGGCAGCATCTTTAGCCAAACTGTCTTGGCCTTCCAACTGGGCATTTAAGGCTGCTTGAGCAGTACCAAATTGTTGGATAAGGGGGATAACTTTAGAAACTTGCCTGAAGCCACCAAGCTGTTCAACAATGGTAGAGAATCGTAAGTCTTGAGGGCTTAGATTTTGGAGTGCGCTGCTTAATCTTCTAACAGCTTCATAAGGGCCAACAAACTTGCCTTGAAGATCTGTTAATTCAATTCCAAATTCACGCAAGAATTTAATAGTGGTAGGTCTTTGCAATCTGGTAAAGATAGTTCTAAAACCAGTAGCAATTGTTTCTGCTGTTTCACGAGTGGTAGCACGCACAGATGTGAATAAAGCTATAAGCTCTTCAACTTGACCACCGGCAGCTTTGAACGCACCACCAGTACGTTTAATAGCAACACCAATATCAGAAGCTTCAACAGCAAAGTTACCAGCAACCGTATTGATTTTACTAAGGAGACCCTCTAGTCTACTTGCTTCAATACCAAACTGCCTCATGGCGGCAACGGCGGTTTCAGCAGTATCCGCAATATTATCAAAAGTAGGAGCAAGTTCACTCTTAGCAAGAGCAGCCATAGCAATTTCTGTATCTTTAACGCTAAGACCAGTTTGCTTTAAAATCAAACCTACCTTTACTAAACTTGAGGAGGCTACACCAAGCCCTCTAGCAAGAGATGTTATGGTATTTTGAAGACCTTTTAGCTGCTTCATAGTTTGCCCACTAACCTGAGCAATCTTAATCATCTCACGCTCGAATTTAATAGCGTCTTGAACGCCTTGCTCAACGGTGTTAGTAAAAGCAGTAAATACTCTACGAGCGAGGTCGTACCTAAGAACATTCTTCAGGGCAGATCCAAAAGCTTTGCCCATTCTGTCGGCAGCGGTTTTGGCACTTTTAGAATTTTTCTCAACTTGTCTTGTGGCAGCAGCAACCTTTTTCAAGTCCTTAGCAGCTTTTGCTGAACCTTGAACGTCAACATCAACAGAAACACCCTTTAACTGGTTCTGCATCTGTTTGTGAACTTGCTTTACATTCTTAGGAGCTTGTAATTGAAGTTGTGCTGTTAAGACAAATTTGTCAGCCATTTAACTACCTAAAAAAAATGGGCATACCGATAGCCAGTTTGCTAACGACATACCCACTTTCCAATGTTACTATTCGGTTTGCGCTTTAGACTCAGTTTTTTTTGGTCGTCCTCGCTTTGCAGGAGGTTTTGCTGCCTCTGCTTCAGGCTCCTTTTCTTCAGTAGTTTCTACTACTTCAGCTTTTTCCTCTTCTTCGCCTTCTTTTGGAACTTCTACTGGTTTTCCAGAGTCGTCCAAAAATGGAGTAAATTCTTCTGCTAAGAAGTCGCCTTCTTCATTAATTTTTTCTCCATCTCTGTTTACAAAATAAGACTCTCCTTCACCGTCATACGCGATGAATCTTCCGTCTTCATCAATAAGTCTTTCATTTCCATCATCATCGACATCAATTAAGTGGCCATCTTTGTTAACGAGTCGAAGTGCATGGTCTGTAAACTTATATGATTTCAAAAATTTGTTTTCTGCTAAATTGGCTTCGTAGTCTGGGTCTAACCCATAAAGCTTTTCAGCGAGTTGTCCAGCCGTGGCAATTACATATGGCTCAGTGGCGTTTGTCTCGTACTCTTCTTTTGTCTTAAATAATCTCTGGCCTTGTTCATTAAGAAGACAGGTGAAGACAAGGTGGGAAAACCTTTCATTGTCTGCCTGACCCTCTGCCGTGTTGCTGTCCATGGAGCTTCTTTCCGCAATTAAGCTCCGAAACTCAGAGCGGCTGTTCCTCATTGCGATTGCCACTTCTCTGGCTTCAGATAAAGAAATTCCACCCCTGCTGAGCTTCTTTTCTCCATCGTTAATTGTTTCTAGTATTTCTTGGTATCTCGTCTCTTTTTCTTGATCCCAGATACCCTGCTCTTCCATTACTTGGTTAAGCTTTTGTCTTAATACAGCTCCAGACTGTAACGCTTCTCTAAACGCTTTGTTGTATGCTAGCTGAGCTTCTTTATTTTCTTTTGAGTCTGGAAGTTGTAGGTATACGGTTGTTTCTTCGCCTTTAGAATTTTGTGAATCAATTTTGATTCTCTTTGCTTTCGCCATTATCCTCTCCTTGTGGACTAATAGTTTTTACTGGCAGGGTTATTTTGTATCTAAGCCAATTGATATCATAGGCAGCAAATTCTGTTTCTAGATTTCTGGCTTGATTATTTCCCCTGTCAAGTATTTCCGACCTTACCTCATTGTAAATTTCTTTGAGGTGTTCTTGTTCTGGGGATAAAGGCTCTGAGCTTTCATGACCCCATAAAAAACCAAAATGCTTTTCTACGGTACTTAAAGCACCTATCATTGTGGTTTGTATTTTCTTCTTTGATATTTTTAGAAGTCTTTCTTTAGAGACTTCTTTAGATTTATTAGCCTTATCGGATTTGTAACTTTCCGACTTTCTTACCATTTCAGCATAAGAGTCTTCCATGTCATCTCCTCTTTCCAAACTGCTCGCTTGCTTGATTCATTATCTTTTGTCTTACATCTGGGAAATTTTGATATTTTACCCCGTCATTTCCTTCTTCCGCTGCTTTTTGCACAGCCTTCATCCTAGTGGCAACAGTATGTCTTCCTTCAGGGCCATTAAGAGACATTATTTGTTCTGTCTCTTGCTTGCTTTCGGACATAATATACACTTCTTCTGCCGATTGGTGCTTGCTTGTAAGTGACTCTAACGACTTTTCGTTTTTGTCTTTTTCTTGTTGCTTTCTTTGTTGTATTAACCATCCATCAAGAGCGTCGTCATCTTCTATAATGTCGTTGTGGGGTGATTCATACGCTTCAGAAACATTGTCATAAAGCCTAGTCCAACTAAGCAAATTACGCTGAGCATTGCTTAGTTCAAATGAGCTTTTTCCAAACGCCTTTTCTGCGTCCTGATTTGAATTTAGCCAAATTGACCGCCAAGGTTCATTTCTAGCCAATTCTCTATAATCAGAAGGTTCTAAAGTGTCAGTTCCAGCTCTTTTTAAAATTCCTGTAACATCTATTTCATCAAACGAATAAGGTGTACCATCTTTGTACGTTGTTGTGTTTTCTATAACCCAATTCAACCTTGCATAAGTTGCTATACCTTGACAATCTAAATGGTCATTAGAGTGTTTTTTTTCATAAAGAGAAGCTTGCTTCTTTTCCACTTCTCTAAGTTCTTTTCTAGCAGACTCCCTTTTTTGTTTTCGCAAAAAGTTATTGTAGATAGATAACTTCAGGTCTTCTGACTTATTTGAAAGTTTATCCAGAAGATCCTCTTCGTTTTTAGTCCATATTTCTTGCTCTTCTAGTAATTCGAGCATTTCTTTTCTGGTAAGAACGCCTGAAAGAAGAGCTTCGTCGTAAGCCCTTTTGAAAACTCTTTGAGCATATACATTCTGCTCTATAGTCATAGGGTTTACATATATGGTTGTGTCCTCGTTAATTTCTATTATCTTTGACCCAAAAAGAATCTCAGACAAAAAAAATTCCCGCTCATAAAGCTCCATACTTTATACGGGAAACTAAGTCTCCCCTCCTTAATTAAAGTCAGCTCATACACTCGCCTATCCTAATTTTATGGCTATCGCTAATGAACTGACACTAGGGGGCTGAAACCAGCCCCCTTGTCAGCTAATCAATTTTAGTTTTTATCACCAACTGATGTTACATCTAACTTATTGAAATTTCGGTATGAATATGTAATAGTAGCATTAGTACCACCAGTATCAATACCGTTCCAAGTAACGGACTGAAGTTTGTTCTTTTCACCAAGATCAAACATGTGCAGAGTAGCAACTCCACCCGGAGCAGTCAAAATATCTGTCGCAGAACTTTCCAGCACTTTGAATGCAATTGTCTGTTGGGTTACATTATTAGATTCTGGTAATGCGTTAACTACCATGTTAGCAGTATCAGTTACATATGCTTCTATATCACAAGTAACTTCTACTGGGAAAGTAACGTATCTATGATAAGGCTGTCTCTTACCAAGTACAAACATTTCTTCTCTACCAAAGTCTACACTGATTGACACATTACTAAGAGCTGTGGTATCAGCTGCAAGAGCGCTTAATGGTGCTGGCATTGCATGTGCAACAAGTCTCTGTCGTTTTGCTACGTCTCCAGCATCCAAAGCGGCAGTAGTTGGCGCGCCTGTTAGTTGGTCTCCACCCGGAGCGGCCCATTTTTTATGGTTTCCAACCAAAGTGACACTTTCAGTAAAGTATCCTTCTGTATCAAAGTTGAAGTTAACAGAAGAAACAAACATGCCTGACATGTAAGCAAAAGCTTCTTGACCACCAGCCGGATTACCAGCAATCACCCCAGCAGGATCACCAATTTGTCCAACTTTTGAGTCACCAATAACAAAACCAATGTCAACTCGGTTATCTTGGTCACCGACAATTGTTACTGCAAAAGTTGCTCCAGCGCCAGCGGCCAAAAATGCTGTGTGATCCATACCTCTGTTGTATAGCAGAGCGAATTGATCTATAACTCTTTCTACAGTAAGTTCGATATCTGGAATTTCTTCAAGGTCTTGATAAATCTCTAATTGACCAAGCTCAAAAATTTGTTCTAGATTAAAGTTGGTAGACATACCAACGCTTTGTATACCGGGACAATACTCATATACAGCGGGGGAAGTTGTCCCTGTACCATGATCGCATGTACCAAGGCCCTCGCAGGCCCAAAATGTTCTTTTATTTGCCATAATGTATCTCTCCTAAAAGGAAGTTATCTTTCTAACATATTATACACCAATTAAGTTAATTACTTACATAATTACCTCTGTATTCATCCTAACCACCCCATGGTATAAGTTGGGTGAAATAGCCTCAGATGCCTGAACTCGTGCATTATTAAGCATCATAGTTCTAGACTCCCAGCTATATCCTCTATTTTCTGCTTCAATATCTGCACCTGTAGCAGCAACTAGTGTTGGATACATTTTAGGCGTTCCATTAACCATACCTCTGTAATCCAGTGGAAAAGCATTGTCTTTGCCTATCATATCACTGTTAAACATATCGAGGACTCGATCTTCCTGAAGCGAAATTATGTCCAAGAGTTTATCCCTTTCATAATCATCCTCAGCTAATACATGAAATAATACATCAGTATTAACATAATGCTTTAAACCACCAAGAGCGCGAGGTTTAAGGCTTCTACCTTTAACAACTTCTACGGCTATCGCCGGAAGCTGAAGTCTTGTGTCAGCTAATTGAGACCAATCTCCAGAGCCAGTCAACGTAAAATCGCCATCAGCACGATCTGACCTATATTGAACTTCTCTAAAGAAATCATCATTAGCTCTTGTAACTTTAACCCATTTATGACTAAACTCAGCAGTAACAGAGCTTGTTGTGCTAATAGCTGTATCAAAAACAACTCTTCCATTTGGATAATCAAAATGGTGTTTATATGGGCCTACTCCAGAAGCGGGTCTAAAAACACCATCGACAAAAACACCAGACACCCCCGGTGATTGAATTTGTAATGGGTAATCTGTGGAATCTCTTTTGAGTTTTGTTAGCGTCTTTGGTTTGCTTTCACAAGCCAAGCCACTTTGCCATACCCAATTAGATCTAAAACCTTCCCAAACCCTACCCTTTGTGTATCGTGGATCATCTACCAATCTAAGCTTATGCTTATCTCCACCATAGTTTCCAGATGTTGGAATTGAGATGTTTGTAAAACCACCACCGTCGATAAGACCCCAATCAAAAAGCTCAATAAGGTTATCTTGTAGTAGCAGTGAAATTGTGCTATCGCCTACATGATTTATTTTGTTTAGCCATTTAGTCATGTTACTTCCAGTGTTTCTTTATTTCTTTTTCTATAATACTAGCTATTTCTTCTTGCGAAGATTCGCCAAGCGCTCTAGTAATAAAATTGTCTTCACTAGTTCCGGCGTATTGAGGGCTTATTCTCCAAGAACCCCCTTTTTCCATTCTCCCTCCTCCAAGCCTGCCCTTTCCAGAAGGGACAAAACTAAATTTTGAAACAATAATTTCGTCCCCTCTATTCAGCAACCAATCTAGCCATTCTAGCTCAACACCTCTTCTGTAATGTTTTGAAAAATAACTAACGCTACTATCAGGGACTCCAAGTATATTTGAGAAGCTTGAGGGTTGTATATTAAGTGATAAGCCTCCTGCGCTCTTTTTACTTGCTTTTTGTTTTTGTACTGAAATAGATTGACTGACCGCCTCTGCAATATTGTGGGATGCCGACCCAGCTTGCCCTGACGAAAGACCTAGCTCCAATCTTAGACTGCCCTCCCTTATTGCTTCCATTTCGTTGCAATCATATATGTTTTTATATACTAGCTTTTTAGTTTTTTCTTTAATGGTTTCAATTGATTTATCTAAAGCTTTTCCAAACGCTTCAGTTATGGCATTGAGTACAATTTTTTCAAATTCCGCTGGAGTTCCTAGCAGGTCTATAGAGAGCTTTCCGCTTGACATTAAACCCTCTCCCAAAATATGACAACATATTGCGTTGGGTTTTGTTTAAAGCCTTGGTTGTATGGCTCGGATATTCTTTTGTATCTTCCTTGATTGGCATCTCCAACATCAACAAGAAGTTCTTTTGCCTTTGTTAGTTTTTCGTAATCATTCATGTATCCAACGGTTTGTATTACGTTGCTAGGAATATCAGCGTTAAAACCCACATCAATAAAGTCTCTTCTTCTATAATAAATCCTAAGTTCAACGGAGTCTGTACTTTCTTTATTTCTGTAACCTTCCCCTCCACATAGCGGGCAGTTTGAACCTCTACTAAATGGTATTGGGCCACCAGATCTATAGAAATTTGAAGACCTTCCTCCAAACGTGTTTGTAACACAGTTTTCACACGTTTGTCTTCTTTCTGGATAAACTACTGTACATGTACGATTAAACAGAAGGATTGCTTCGTTTAATTTTGTAAATGCACTTGAGGGTAAATTAAGAGCCATATATCACCTTACACTGTTATTTCTAATTGCGGTGTTACAGAACCTGTATCATCAATATGCTCAAACTGAACCATAGCAGAAGCACTAGTTGGAGCAGTTTTAAGATAAACCATTAGAACTATTGCATTTCCTGAAGACCATCCTGACCTATCGACAATTTCCTGAATTACGGTTTTGATATCAGGCGATTTTAGGATAGTCCCATTAGCCGCACTTCTTATAGTGCCATTTCCTGTGTCTGTATTAATACCCCAAGCAACTTCCGCTGTAGTAAAATTACTATGATTAAGCTGACTTGCAATCGTTAGCGCGGCTTTGTCATCATCATCTATGGCTGCAACATAGAAGTCGTGATTATTTGTTGTTCCTGAATACGCCCTTTTGTTTAACTTCAAATAAGCACTCTGAATGGTAGCTCCTTGAGCAGCAACAATATTGTCAAACCTCACAAAGCTTGCAGTGTATTGCCATTCCATCTCTTCGTCGTCGTAGTTAGCCCCAATGTAAGGTCTAGAACTGCTATTAGCAAAACTTGTATTGTATGTGGAATTACTGCTACTAGACTTATATGCCGTAGACGCTTTACCATCATCAGCACTAGCAGCAACCGTATAAGTTGTAGTAGCTTGTAGTCCGTCTGAATCACCGCCATAAAATCTAAAATTATCAAACCTTGCATCCAGATCTAAACCCGTAGAGGATCTTAGTAATGGGGGCGCAAGGGTTGTAATTGTTCCGTTTTTATTAACATGTGTAATAACATTGCCATGTTTAACATCGTTTGCTGATATAACTTTTGTAACTGGATTAGCCATTAGTCACCCCTTAAGTAGCAGCATCACCTGTGTAATAACGAGGATCGTCCCATCTTTCGGCATACTTGGTATTCAAGTTAGCCACATCGTTTGCGTCATTAACAGTTGCGTCGATAGTTTGGTAGTTTCCAACTTTGTCAACGGCAATTACAATAGTGCCGTTTTTTTCAGTAGTGTTAGAACTATGCGCGTTTTGGACAGCCATTTTTTATCTCCTTATTAGGATTCTAATTCAGTGATTCTTGCTTTTGCCGCATCAAGTTCAGCCTTAAGCTCTTTGACTGCGGAAACTAAGTAAACGTTAATAATATGCGCATCTAAAGTTTTTATATTTTCAACCAATACTTCGTCAGTGTGATGATTGTGTACGTCGATATCGGTTGTAGTAACAGCTTCAGGAAGATGCGTCTCAACTTCTTGCGCTATAAAGTTGTAATAATAAGTGTCATCATCTATATTTCCAGAATGGTCACAATGGCAATAGTCATGCGTGTACTTAAACTTAACTGGTCTTAGCGCATCAATTTTATCTAAAGCTCCAGTAATATCGCTTACATCTTCCTTAACGCGAGAGTCAGATACAACAGTCCAAACAGAACTAATTGGTTTACCAGCCGAATTACTGCTTAACTGAAGTTCGTGTGTTGGGGATGCAACATTAATTCCAACCTTACCATCATCAGTAACCTTTATTCCTTCGTCACCGCCATCGTTACTTACCCACTTATCATTGAGGGCAATGTTTCCATACATGGTCGTCTTGTCGGATCTAATAGAAAATTCAGATATATTGCTTGTGTCGCTATCAAATCTACTGATGGTAAGTTTAGCCCCAGTGTCAGCAGCGCTGGTTCCAGCTTGAATATAAGCAGTATCTGTTGTACTTCTTGAACCAAACAGCCTGATCGCTGAGTAACTGGCATTGTCTCCCACCATAATGGAAGCGTTGTTTCCTTTAACATGTAGGTAATTTGTACCAGCGGAGAAATTGTCATAAGGAGAATCTGTGTTGATTCCAACATGACCTAATCGGTCAATCGTTAAATGGTTCGGAACAAACGATCCAGAGTTATTGACCTTTAAAACATCTGTTGTTGCTTTGTAACCAAGCGCAGACCAGTTTCCAATTGAAACATCTCCACTACCAGACGTATTTGAGCCAATATAGATAGCTGTTTCGCTACCCATTGGGTTTTCTAATGCACTGGTCGTAGTGCCACTTGCGTATACATGTGTATTAAATAATGGTCGCCATCTTGTTCTCTTGACACCAGAACTTGCGAAACCTACATTGCTATTTGTGGCATCTAAAACAAACTGGTTTGGTCTTGTTATTCCAGCGGTTCTAGTCTCTATAGAAAGCTGATTCATAGAGCTATTCCATCTAGACCTAGCATAGTTGGATATGTTAGTATTGACGTTTCCAGAACCAATAAATAACTCAGCGTTTCCATATTGCGCACCAACAACCAGTCCTATGTCTCCGCTAGCTACAGTGTGTTTACCGATATCATACCCAACAACAAACTGTTCTTTTGGATATAAAGCACCAACGGAAGCTTTACCACCACTTGTTATTACAAACGAGGCTTCATTAAAATTGACTCCATGCTTTCTATTGTTGTCATAACCTATAAAGAATCTAGCAGCTCCACTAGCGCTTGTATCTACACCCATGCCAAAACTAGCCAGTAGGTTATTTTGAGTGAAGGGTTCATTTCCCTTATATTTAGATATTAAAACATCCGAGGTGTTCGTTGAAGAGTGTTGAAAATCAAGCCTAAACGCATGACCAGAAGCTCTGACATGTAGCGGTTCTGATGGATACTCATTTCCTATTCCAAACTTTCCATCTTTATCAACCGTAAATCTTTTGGTTAAGTTGTTTGTACGAGCATGGAGGTGTCCAAAATTCATGCTAGTTCCGCTACCAGCAGCTAAGAGATTTGGACTTGTTCTAACATAGATAGCAACACCAGACTGAGCATGAGATCTATTAATTCTTATTGGTGGATTTACTCCACTAGCATTAATAACAAGTTGACCTTCTGGTGTTAAAGACATTCTTTTACGCTTGCCTAAACCGCCAACGGAAATTCCAGACCCAGAAGTATAAAAATCAATACCACCATCTTCTTTATGGGTGTCATCTTGCCCAGAAACAAACTCTATAGCGGCAACACTATTTGCTCCCCATTGCGCATTAATTGTGTTTAGCGTAGAGTTAGCGGTTGTAACACCACTATCTCTAATATCAATAGGGTTAACAAAGTATGTATCTGTTCCGCTAGCTACAATAGGTACAACGGAATCCACAATATGAAGCATACTATTTCTAATAGTCTTGGCTGTAATTGCGCCTGTGCTGTTATCGGCTAGGTCTATCTCTATTTTGCTTTTTAAGTCTGCCTTTTTATATTCAGCCATTATTCAAACCATCCTGACCTGTGTGACATATGAGTTCTTGCTACCACATCGCTTCCCGGTGCATAAGGCCCAAGTATGGCTTGGCCAACAACGCCGTTGAGTTTATACTGCATTTTTGCTTCTTCAAATCTTGTGTTAATATCATCAAACAAAATTTTGAGACCAGAAACAATACCTCTTAAATCAAGAGAAGATGGCCCATCTTTTAATGATATAGCATTTAAAGAATGAGTTTTAAGTTCACTGCCTAGAAGCATATGTGCTGTTTTTAAAGACACCAAATTAATAAAAGAATCATCCTTGTTGGTTGAACTTGTTGGATCTGGGGTGAGAGATGAAGAATCTACATCAATCGTGTATGTGTTCTCAAAATCAATCTCTAAAGACGCAAGCTGCGCAGAAACCAAGACAGCCTCTTCTAGTCTAGTATCAGTAAAAGTATAGTCGCTAGAGTCTAAGTCATTTATTAGGTGACGAACTATAAGTGTCATTTCATTTTGCCAAGACATAATCGCCTCCTATAGGTTTCTGTGGACTTTAAAGGTTGTTATATCCGTATAAAAGGTTCCATCTGATATGACCACTTTTCCTTGCAGCTTATAGGAACCCGCTTCGTCTAAATCATCTGTTGTAGTATTGTAATACATTTTTCCATCAGTTCCGTCGCTACTAAAAGTTGTGTTAGCTGTTATTTTTGTTCCTGATGGTTTTTTTATTATTATTTCTTTTGTACTAGCGCTGGAGATATTAACAGAACTTGCGCCGTCTGTAACGGTCATTAAGAACTGTGTTCCAACATCATTTACATGTATTTCGTTTGCTGGCATGGCTATCTCTCTCTTACAAGTGTTTTCTCTACAATCTTATCTATGTATCCGGTGATACCATTACTTAGATCAATCCTAGAGTCTACGCTGATTTGTTTGTCTATATATCCTGTAATCATTTTTGATTTTTCTATATTGCCCGTTATTTCCCTAGCCCTGTCTATATAGGCTATAATTTTTATTATGTCGGGGTTGTCATAATCCGACGACAATATCGGTTCAATTAAGGCGAAAGCATTTAAATTAGCGCTTCCCCCATGTAATAATACACTATTTCCAGTTAAAGATGCCGTACATAATAACCTTTGAAGAATCTCTAATTTAGCGCTTGCCGATAAGCTGGCAGAGGCGGTTCTTTCTACGGTTCCATTAGCAGATAAAGTTGTTATTCCAAATAAATGATTCTGTGCTATAAAAGGATGACCAGAAACAAATGATCCACGATCAAAACCTTGGGTAAATCCTGAAGTGAAACCCCCTAGAGTGCTAATATGGGCTTGTCCAAGCTTTTCAACAAAGCCAATTGAAGAAGTAGAACCAGAACTAGAAATTGAAGACACAACTGGTATAGTTAAGCACGGGATGCTAGAAACGGTTGCGCTAGAGCTTAAGCCTCCAGAGGATATAATAGTTCCTGTAATGTTCCCAGAAAGCGTACCAACATCAGCTAATAAACTACTAGCACCTACATGAATTACACCAACATTTAAGGTTGCCCCAGAAGCAGAAAGGGTAGCGCGGCCAAGTTTGGTTAATGCTCCAGAGCCAGAAATGGTAGCTGTTGAAGACAGTGTAATCCCTGCTGACAAGGGTTGTGCATGGGCAGCTATAGTAGCAGAAGACGATAAGGATGTAGCTCCTAGCTTATTTAGTTCTCCAGCGGCTGCAACAGTACCAGATGCTGATAATGAACTAGCTCCTAGCTTAGTTAGCTCTCCATCAGCAGAAACGGTGACTGGACTATTTAACGTGGCTAATCCCGGCAAAGGTTGCGGGTATGCGCTTATGGAAGCAGAGGATGATAGGGTCTTTGAATTAGTCCAAGTGAAATAAGCAACAGCAGAAAGAGTTCCGGTGTCAGCTAATAAGCTAGCAGAGCATATGTGGCGTGTACCAACGCTTAGGGTTGATCCAGTCGCAGATAGCGTAGCGGCCCCCGGTAAGGGCTGTGGGTATGCGGTTGTAGAAGCAGACGCACTAAGGGTTGCGCTGCCAGTATGCGCACCCGTCCCTGTCACAGGAAGGGTGGAGAGAGGCAATTCACTTATTGCGCCAAAACCAAACATAGGGCAACCCCACTAACAATTAATTATAAAAATGTACCCATAATAGATATACACTATTTTTTTGTTTATCAGTCAACAAACATAATAAAAGCAGCACCAGTAGTGTCATCATCTGCTACAAGCTCATGCGCGCCTATATCCCAAGTATCTCCTTCAGAGTCTCTATTCCTTCCATTGATATCTATCTCTACGCCATTAGTAGTCCCCAAGTCTACACCTTCATCTATACAATGAGATCCAGATGCTACATGCAAGTCTTCAGAACCGCCAGTAGTTGAAACAAAAGCTATCTGTGCTAGTGTTTTTCCAGTCAAAGAGTTGCTTCCAGCAGCAGTGTAAGAAGAATGACATGTATCATCTGACAGATTGTAGTCTTCAGTAACATTACCGCTTCCTCCATTGCTTGCCCCATGCTCATAAGCCCTTTCTCCATCTGACTTATCAGAAACTAACTTTGCTACCAAATTGTTTTTTACAAAGGAGTCAGACCCTGATGGATTGCCAAATCTTATACCAATCGCAAGTTTTGAGCTACCAGCAGACTCTATATTGTATACAGTGTTATTATAAATATAAGCATCTCCAGCCCAAGCATTTGTGTTTATAGCAGAAGCGTGGTCGTTGTTTGTTTCTACTACATTATACACTATATTATTTTGTATAGTTATGGTATCACTAGAAGCTCCAGCTCCTATTGCATGAATCATGAATGGCCCATTACTTCCGGGGTTTCCTCCTTTATCATGTATAAGCATGTTTCTTAGAATGCAATCATCATTAGTCCCAGCAAGAACTATTGCTTTGTTTGTATTTTGAGAGTCTAGACTATCTAAGCTTATGTCTAACCACTCAATTGTTACATTGTCTACGTCCACTCTAATAATACCTTGGTCATGACCAGAACCAGATGTTGGTTTTAATAGCGCTCCACTTTCAGCCGTTCCGTCGTGTCTGCTGTCAGCATGAACGCTAAGTTTAACTAATGCAAGATCCTGTCCAGAACTGCCACCAATGCTAGTTCCTCCGTTTATAGTTGTAGTAGCGCCTGTAAACGTAGAATCAGCATACATTTCACCAACAGCAGTATCACCATTTCCATATATAGAACCGTCAGATAAATCTGCTTCCCAAGCAGCAATTGTAGAGTAGTCTCTACCACTAGTTCCTATAGTCTTTGTTACAGTAGCCATTACAATAGCCCCTCTGAAACTTTGTCGTAAGTCAAAATATCAATATGCTCTCTTTCGTCCATTGCTTTTCTACAATCACACATATGATCTGGATTTCTTAAATCGTCTACAGAACTTCCAAGCTCAGTGGTTAAATCCCAATAAGGAACAAACCATTTTCTCTTGGCTAAAATAACTGGACTGTAGTCTTCTGGAGGGTCTTCAGGCGGGTCTTCTGTAGCAGGTAAAGCCCTTTCTGTCACAGTGTCTCCAGATAACTCAACTCTAGTAAATGAATCCCCATCGTAATTTCTTCCTGAAGTATTAACACAAATAAAATGCCTTTTTTCTAAGTCAGTAAAAGGCCAGCTATTGTGATTGCTTTGCAAATTATCGCTTTCGGTTTCTATATGATTCCAAGCTACTGGAATAAAAACTTCAGCGTCATTTCTCATTTTGCCGTACCATACTTCGCCACCACTAGGCCCAAATATTTTGTGTCTAGGGTTTTTAAGCCTCCTAGATATATATTTGTATGCATTGATAGCTTCGCCATCTGCATTTGGGATAGTGTTAAGAATATCTTCTTCACTAGTTAATAGATTAGTTCTTTTAACATCATTACTATTAACCCTCTCAAACTTATAAATATGAGTAGCCTCTTGAAACTTCTGAAATAAAGTATTTAAGTCTCTAGTCCCATTAGTATTAAAACCAAAGTTATTAGGATGGCATATCATCTCTGCATGAGCTAAATAAATACGATTAAGAGACATGGCATCAACTACGTCGCCATCTTGATAGTATTGGCTAGATCCAACTGATTTTATTTTTACTATTAGTTCCATTTAATTTTTTCCGAATATTCTTGCATTAGTTTTTTTCTTTGCGGAATACAATGTTTTCCAGCGAAGTGAACTATAAAATCTCCCTCGTTATAGGCAGTACCAAGATCCTTTTCCAAACCCTTTTCTGATTCCTTTGTTCTAAACCAGCCCTCTCCCCATTGAGAAAACTCCATTGCTTGTTTATCTGGTTCTTGATAATAGAACGAATTAAACGCCCTGTTTTTTGGCTCTATATAAACATGCTTATCAAAATCCATTTCATTTTCATTAAACATGTAATTCATTCCACATTGTTCCCAATATCCATAATTTCTATATCTATCATATTCGTCCTTTGGCCATTTCCACAGATGTCGCAAAAAATCTTTTGACCACTGAGTGTTCTTAATAAAATAATGCCCGCAACATAAGCAGTTATTAGTTTTTATTCCGCAGTATTCCCCCTGCCCCTGCGAAGGAATGATAATATCACAATTTGGTTTCATGAAACTTTCTAGCTTTACGGTATAGTCCATTATTAAAGCATCTACATCAGACCAAAAAACCCAATCTATATTGCTTGTCTCTAGTATTTCTAGTATTAACGATAGACTATGCCAACTTGGATGTCGCTTAGGTTTTGTTTTATAAAGACCTCGTTTTGAAACAAGGTCATAATTGTTCAGTCTTGCATATCTTTTTTTATTCTCTACAGCAATATAAGCCCAGTCATCTAAATTTTTGGTATATAATTGAGCTATGGCTATCTTCATATTTTTCTAATCCATAATTGATAATCTTTATACATTACTTCTATTTCTTCTTTAAATGTATCAATAAAATAATCAATAGCTTTTTTTGCCGATCCATTCATGGCTTTTGACCCCGGACTATTTGGGTATCGTATACCTAAAAGGTAATCGTCAAAGCATACTATCCCTCCTTTTTTGATAATCCTAAAAGAGTTTATTGCATCTTTGATAACAGCCTTTTCATCATGATTTCCATCTACATAGATGAAATCAAAATACTCTTTTGGGAATATTCTCAACTCTTCCGACGAGTCTCCTTTAACAATATGAACTTTATCCTTAAGCCCTGTTTTACTTATATTTGAAACAAATCTTACAAAGGCATCTCCAGTCCATTCAGCCCAAGCGTCAATGCAAAAAAGTCTTGAATCTTTATTTGTTAGTATATTTTCTAACATCCATATGGTTGACATTCCTTCAAAAGATCCAATCTCAAGAAACGTCGAAGGTTTATCCTTAAACTCAGACAAGAACTCATCAAATTGACGAACTACTTTTTCTGGGTTATTCTCAGAAAACCAATCTTCCGTAAATTCATAGTCCATTATATTTTCTTAAGCTCTACAGAGTCTCTAACATGCCACTTATCTGTGTTAGGTAGGAACCAATATACGCTAGTAACATTACCAAGCTCATAAAAACTACCGGTATTACTAGCATTAGATTCAATGACAAATCTGTTTTCCTTATCGTATTTTAGAAACTCCTTGCCATAAAAGTAATAATTTGAAATGTATTCTAGATCGTTATCAATTCTTTTGTCTAATTTAAACCCAAAGCGTAACCCTTTGCCACTTGGGGTAACATAACAAAAAAGTATTCTTTCGTCCTGCTTAAGTTTCTGGAAAACTTCATTTGTATATTCATCATTACGATAGCCTTTATGCCCATTCTTTATGATTGGGAATTTAACCTTGAGTATTGAAGTATCTCCATCTCTATCTATTTCTTTTACTACATGTGTGTTGTTTGGTTTATTTTTTTCTAAACAGTCAAATTCACCTACAATTATCCTCACATCATGGGAAACATAATCCATTGGATGATACACATTATGCCTTATGTCCCTAGACTCATCTTTATAAAGACCAAATAATCTTAAACTATGTATATCGCTGTAACCTCTTGCAACCTCGTAATGAAAAATTGTCTCTAGTGTCGTTTCTTCTTTACTCCACTTTGGCATCTGTTTAAGATCAGTAAGATATATCAACATAGCTCTTCAAAAACACCTTTTGCTATGTTGTAGGTCTCATCATCTTTAGACGCAAAAAGAAACCCTCTTTGAGTAAACTCGCCTTTTCTTTCCTCTTTATCTTCTATAACTTTATAGTCTGGATGTATTTTTAAAACCCTTCCTAAAAGTTCAGCACCTCTTCCGTCATAATGGCTTTGCCACTCACTAAGGTTTGTATCATGAGCCATTACATTTGGAACATCATTGGCAAGTATTCTTAACAAGTCAGAGCCAGCCCCCGCCATTGAATGATCCGCGTCCACAAATACTAGATCAAAATCTTGCCAGTCTTCTAAAAGTTTTTCTCCGTATTGAGTATGAAGAACCACGTTGTCGGGTTTCTTGCACATTGACACAACAGTTTCTAATTGTTTTGTTGGCCAAGGTTCTGACAGGTGTAGTTTAAAATCCTTGCCATTGTTAAGCGCCTCTATAAAAGCAGCTGTAGAAAAACCCGTATACGAGCCTAACTCAGCTATTCTTTTTATATCTGAACGCATTAAAAATTCGTATATAATTTCTACATGTCTTTTATCTGTTACCCAGTTTGGATGATCACAATTTAGTGTAAACTCATATCTTGTAAAATCCATCATACTGCTTTACGTCCTCGTAATTTATTACTACTTCCTTCATAGGTCTTGTTTCTTGTTTTATAAGAGGTGTGTGTACAAAATTTCTACCATTAGTCCTAAACCAAGATTCGCCCCATTGTTTAGGGTCTTGGCGTACTCCAAGATAGTTGTGAATATCTTTTATAGTCTCTTCAAAATTCTCACAAAGGTCTTCATAATAAACATTCTTATAATCTTGTATTGAGCTTCTAAAGTCTAAATAAAGATCTTTATTTTTATTAATAAAAGAAGCAATGTGATCAGGATTAACTTCAATTCTTTCTGTTGTTTTTGTATAGGCAAAACTTCCTGTTTTACCGGCTATTATTAATGAAACAAGTTGCTCAAGTTTGTTTTTTCTTTCAAGAATAATAAATTTATCTATTTTGTTTTTATCTAGGTCGCTCTCTAATATTAAATGCCAGACAAACCCAACATAATCTAAATTACTAATTGATGGATCATGTATATCATCGTATATGTAATCTTTGATCGTTGTCGGATATTTTTTATTCGGAGGCTTGAAAAATTCTCCAGCAAATTCCATATACTTATGGCTGTCTAATATAGATCTTAAAAAATGCGTCCCCGATCTTGGCGTGCTTACTATCGCACACTTTTTAGGTTTCATCTTAGTTATCGTTTACAGGCATGTTCTGACCAATTATAAAACCGTCCATGTGACCTTCAGCTCTAACAACAAAACCATAAGTATCAGCTTTGTCATCTGTAGCAGTCATTGTTGGCGCAGTTCCTCCGGGCCAACTGATCGTAACAGCTACTGCGCTCCCACCACCATCAAAGTCCATAGTGACAGCATCCCAAGCGATAGTATATGGGCCTGAACTAGCATCTTGTTCAAACCTTATCATAAATCTTTGACCAATTGCTCCGTATTTAAAGTCTATATCTGTTATGTTTGCATTTAGTTCTACATCAAAATAGTTTCCTTTATTTAGATGTATATCTAGGGTTGCATCATTTTCAGGTTCTTCTTCTGCGTTTGCGATGCTTTGTACAAAAGATGAGTTTTTCAGTTCTAGCCTATCTAGGCTTTCATCCCATAGCATGTACGCACCAGAAGTAGCTCCAAACAACTTAACGTCATGCCCTGTGTCATCGACTCCTACAGTAAGGGTTCCAATTAGAGTCGCTGCACTTCCAGTAAATGAGAAGTTAGCTTCGGCGTTCATCGCATCTGTGCCAGTGGCAGTAAGAATACGATTGTCAGAACCGTTCGTCATGAAGTCTGAAACATCAACTGATATCGCATCTGCTGCTACATCAATACCTGTTCCCGCACCTATGTCTAATGTTGCACTACCAGATGTAGCTCCTCCCGTTAAACCATCACCAGCCACCACCGCTGTAATATCGCCACTACCGCCAGAAACTGTGGCCCAAGTGTTATCTCCTCGTAAATAAGTAGAACTTGAAGCTGTGCCAGTGGCAGACAAATGAGCCAAATCGACTGCGCCAGCAGCAATTTGATCACTATCAATACCATCGTCGGCTACTTTCAGAGTTACCGCAGCAGTTTCAGATCCACTTCCTGCTACAGTAATAGTACCGCCATCGGCAGCAACCGTAGCCACATAATTTCCAGCGGTGTGTGTTCCAAGAGTAATTGCGTTATTAGCAATATCTAACGTTACTGCGGCTGTTTCAGATCCGCTTCCTGATACGGTAATACGACCACTTCCAGCATCGGCAATAGTAGCTACATAGTTACCAGTGGTATGGCCACCAAGGGTTATGAGATTATCAAGAGTGGTAGCTCCAGTACCACCATATCCAACAGCAATGGTTGTTCCTTGCCAAGTTCCAGTGCCGATGGTTCCTAATGCCGTAACATGAGTTTGAGAAGCATCCGTGCTTATTGAATGAGCAATACCCTCTCCGCTGGTTGCTCCAGTTGATGTAATGCCAGTCCCGCCAGCGAGGGTCGCTACATAATCACCAGTTGTGTGAGTACCCAAGGTTATTAAATCGTCAAGGGTGCTTTGTCCGGTTCCACCCATAGCGACAGATAAATCGTTTCCTCCAGCGGCGAGTAAGGCATTCCACGCATTTATAAGGCTGTTTTCTCCAGTGCCACCTTTAGCAGGAGGAACAATAGTAAGGTATGCGGTGTCGCTAATGGTAATTACGCCATCAGTACCAATTTCATCAGCAGAGAAACTAATATCACCACCAGCGGCAATGGATAAACCGGGATGCTTCCATTTTTCCACACTGCTGTCATAAACTAATATATCTTTATTAGCGACTGAACCAGATTCCAAGTTTGCCAAATCCTCAACGTCTACGGATACAACAAAATCAAGAGTTCCGTCAGTATCTTCATAGCTAACTACAATATCACCTTCTGTATTACCAGAAACCATAGCTCCAACTATGTCTTGGACTTCTTCTGTGGTAAGTTTAGAGTCGGCTGCGATTGTAATACCGCCATCGGCGTTTGTAATTGTTACGTTAGCACCCTGTGTTAATGTAGCCACCGCAGGCCCACTAGCACCCCCTATTAACAAACCTCCGCTGGTGGTCATAGCAACTGTTTGAAGAGCAGTTGTTCCCGTCCACGTTTCCCCAGCGCTTTCACAGTCTGTTTGATTTGTATGCCCACCCGAACTACATGATCCATCTTGTGTTATTACTACTGCTTTATCAGCAACCGAAGTTGCTCCTGTTCCACCACGAGATATCGACAAAGTTCCAGTTGTTCCAGCGACTATTGGAAGTCCAGTTGCGTCAGCTAAAGCAAATGCTGGAGTAGCATCGCTTTCACCCAAAGCAAGTGAAATTCCCCCATAGCTCACGGTAGAATTAACTAACATGTCATTGGAGACTTGAACTTCTCCAATAGCTCCAGCACCAGCTGCACCCAAAACTCTATTAGCGGTGGTGGTGTGTTGCATTTTAGCGTAAGTGACTTGGTCATCGCCTATATGGGCGGTATCAATAGACCCATCTACATAATGCTCACTATCAATAGAATCGTCAGCAATATCAAGAGTGACAGCCGCTGTTTCACTACCACTATTTGCAACTGTAATTGTGCCGCCACCAGAATCAGCTATAGTTGCAACATAGTTTCCAGTAGTGTGATCGCCAAGAGTAATTAAATTATCAAGAGTGGTGGCTCCCGTTCCACCGTCTGCGATAGCAAGAGTTCCAGTAATAGAACTAGCGGCTAAGTCGATAGCCAATTCACCGGACTCAATAACTGCTCCACCATTAGCTTTTAAATCCAAAGAAAATGCCGTACCAGACAAGTCCATCCCATTACCAGCGGTATAAGTGGTGTTGGTATCGGAGGCTGTTATTGTTAGAGTGCCAGCCGCATCATCGTATGTTAAACCAATATTACCACCAGCGGTTAATAAATTATCAACATAATCTTCAACCACCTCTTGAGTAAGAGAAAGAGTGTCTCCGGTGAGGGTGATTCCAGTACCAGCAGTTAAGTTGGTTTCAGCACTAATATCAACTGTATGAGATAAAATCCCAGTATCGGTCAAATACACAGCTTTACCAGCAGGGTAAGTTGCGAAAACGGTGTGAGTACCCGAAGAAAGACTTATTCTATTATTGCTATTGGTACTAGCGTAAACATCATCGTCATCTCTAGATAGAGTGTCTGGAGAAGCATCGGTGACAGTACCGACACCAATTTCCCACGCAGTGCCATTAGCGTCTATTAACGCATAGTAGGTTTTATTCGTAGTTCCTATACCGGCAACGAACGACTGAAATCCACTAGCAGCACCAGCAAGATTAACATTGCCTGTACCGGTAGTGGTAGTGGTTTCTTTTACTCTATCTTTAACTACGAGAGCCATGATTCACCCCTTAATTAAGAAAGGTGATTAGGCAAATGTGATGTCCAAATCACCAGCGTTAAACTTGAAAACATCGCCATTCTTAACGTCTCTGGCGGTAGTCAAAGAGCCGTGAAGCAAAACGTTTCCAGCACTTGCTGCGTCTGCAACAATAACACCAGAAATGTTATCCCAATCGCCTGTCGCGGTTGGGAAAGTAATAGCATTAGTATTTTGGGTGGCTCCCCCACCAACCGGATCATCCCATGCGATTACCTGTTGTCTTGCGTATGAACCACCACTAGCTTCTTGTGTAAGCGTTCCAGCTTCCACCACAGCGGCGTCGTAATACTTAATAAGACCCACATAGATACTCTCACCGGGACTAGCAAAAGTGTCTGGATTATTTCTTAAGACGAAATTGACCAAAGCGTCTTCAAGATAGTTTGTCATAGCTGACATATTTAAAGTCTCCTCTTTCTAGAAAGATACTAATTCTGATCTTCTCCATGTATCGGTAGCTACACAAACATAGAGATGATATATTGTTGTTGATTCTACAGTAATTGAAGCGATTTTTATTTCTCCTACAGTACCTGTGTCTGTTACGCTTGAAGGAGCTGAATTGTCCCAAAATAATAGGGAATCGCCAACATCTGTAAATACACTCCTGATGTCTGACGGACTAATCTCAGCAGTAGTATTATCTGGCAATTTGTCACTAACTTGTGACGCTAATTCTGTTTTAGTTCTTTTAGTCATTTAAATCGTCCAATAACACCACAAACAACACATACTATTATACACCATATAAAAAAACCGCCCCTAGAAATCTAGGGACGGTCTTAATCTCGTTGGCTATATACCAGATTCTTAGAAAGAACCGAGGAGGATGCGTCTGTTATCCAGAACAGCAAAGCCAATTTCAGCCCAACCATAGAATCCAGCTCTTTGCTGACGGTGCAATGCATCGTCTTCAAAGATTTGAACGTCTTGCTTGACAGGCATGATAAAGCTGTCGTTAGCAGACAGGTCAAGACCTACTACGAGTTCAGGGTCAGTACCGTTCAAGCTACCAGAAAGCTGGTGGCTGAAGAACAACTGATACTCCTGAGATTCACCCAGTTCATCCATGTCGTGAAGATTCACACCAAAGATGCGGGTGATTGCAGCGCCATCGTCGCCAGCCTGATAAATCTCACGACGGGTAATCTCATCAACCTGATCAAGACCCCAGTTGCGGATGTCTTCAAGGGCTTCAGGTGAGAGATAAATATCCGTCAATTTACCACGGTTCAACGATCCAGAGTTACCTCCGGCATTGCGGCGCATAACAGTTTTCATCAAAGAGATGATACGTTTGGTGAACTGACCATCAGCAGCATCAGCGTCATAGACCAAAACGTTTCGGTCAACGCCAGCGGCCAACAATGTATGCCAACCATCGTCATTCATTTTCTTGACAAAACCAGCTTCGAGAACTTGCATTGCGCGACCCACAACATCCCAACGGGCTTCACGAGCGTAGCGAAGAAGGTAATCAATCGAGGAAGCGACTGAATAAGTCGGAACCATGACGTAATCGCCTTCGACAGCACGTTCGGGAATACGACCGTGACCGGGATTAGTGTAAGCCACATGATCGTTCTCTGTGCCGGGAGCCAAGAGGTCAAGTGGAAATTCAGCGGCAGAGCCGGGAGCCATCTGGATCTTTTCAAAGATTCCATCAAGAACGTCGCCTACCAAAACACCCTTACGGAGGGGAGTTTCAAGAGCGACTGCCAGTTCTCGCTGTGCAGCAAGAGCCTCATTCTTTTCGGCGCTACCGGAGCGCTGAATGAGTTCAATAAAATGATCATCAGGTTTAGTCATTCTACTCATTTTTATAGTCTCCTATTAGGGGTTATTATTAAGTGTCCGTACCAGCGGTCGGATTCGGCAGATTAATTTCTACTTTGTAGTAGCCATCTTCATCAGCCAATGACATGAATCGACCAACACGGACATCGGTACTTGACCCATCACATGGTTCAAATTTACCAGTAGCTCCACCATCATCAATACAAGCGGGTTCACCGGCTGTATTAGGCGTGCCTTCAACCATATTGGTTACAACATAACCCTTCTTAAGAATGGCAACTTTGCCACCCTTTTGGACTTCATCTTTGTGCCAGTTAATGTGCTGACGAGTGAGGTCAAGGTTAACTACATCATTAAGCAAAACGCCCACGGGAATAACCGAAGCAGCGCCTTGCTTATACTCTACTTTTGCACCAGCTTGATCCATTGCTGCACCAGAACCTGCGGAAGCGATACTAACAATCCCGCCTCGTTCAGCTGTACCAGCATTATAGAAATAGCTAATGTCTACATCGAGTTCATTTCTATCAGCTTTCAAAGCCATTGTAATGTCTCCTTAAAAAACATATTACTTATTTAAGATTTGCCGTCGAACGAAGAACGTTAGACTCAAGCCATTCACTAGCGCTTGCTCGCAATTCATCAGTAGAATCATCACCAGCGTCTGTCAATGCGGCTTCAGCTTCTTCTTCCACATCTTCTAATACTTCAGCTTCGGCTTCAGCTTCGGCTTCATCAGTTTCTTCTTCCGTAGCTTCATCAGCTTCGGTAGCTTCTACTTCTTCAGCTTCTTCTTCAGCTTTACGCTTTGCTTTGCGCATTTTAGCATCTTCGTCTTCATCTTCTTCGTCTTTGTTTGGTGGAAATTCGCCCTTTTTCTTTGCAATCAAAGAAACGACTTCCTCAAACATTTCATCATTTGCTTCGGCAAACTTTTCAATAGCTGCTTCAGCCTCCTCTGCATCCAACCCTGCTTCAATTAGCAGGCTTTTTCGAGCCATGATTTTCTTTTCAGTTTCATTGGCTTCAATCTTTTCGTTGGCAGCGGCCAACTCTTCGTCCTTTTTAGCAATTGTTTCTTCCAACTCAGCGACTTTAGCTTCAGCAGCTTCAACAGCGGCTTTAGCTTCAGCAACAACTTCGTCTTTTTCAGAAACAGTAGCTTCAAAAGCTTCAATCTTAGATTGAAATTCTTCGTCTTTTTGCTGAGTAATCTCAGCCTTGAGAGCGTCGTGTGCCTTTTTAGCATCAGCTAATTCAGCCTTCAGCTCTTCTACCTGATTCTTGAGAACATCAGACATATCTTTATTCTCCTGTTTAAAACTAGAGTTAATTATTTGTTCTGCTTGCGAACCCTCAAAAGGATCAACATCATTCAGAATAACACTACGGGGGTTTGCGGGATTTCTAACAAGACCTTTTCCAGAAAATTGAATGTTCCGTAAAAGTCTTCCTATTGTATATCCATCATATTTTCCATCTCCTCCATATGATCTAAGGTGTTTTGTTAAAAAAGCCGAAGTTTCATCCCTTGAAATTACCTTGTGATTGCCCTCTGGGGAAATTACAGCATAATCAAAATCGTTAAAAAGGCACTCCATGGAAACAAACCACTTTCCCTCTTCAATTTCCGAAATTACCTTATCCATTCTTTCTTTAAGATCTGGGGTAGTCCAGCTATTGTAAAGGACAGCGCTTGTTGCTATGTCAAATTTATTGACAGTATCGCCATCTTGTACTTCATTTCCATCCTCGTCAATGACGACACTTCCTGTGATGTGTCCAATTATATCAGACTCATCATGACCAAAATTAAACTGCTTATCTACGGGTGTATCTTTTGCGCCCCAAGTTTCATCTTTATCAAAAACATCATCATTCTTGTTCCAGCCTGTTGAAACTAAAATAGAGTTTAGATAATAAAGATCAAACTGGTTTTTATTTTCCGCTAAAGATTGCTCGTTTTCATTTATGAGCAATTTAATATTTCGTTTTTGCTTATTGTTAGGTGTGTATGTACTAACGGGTGAAGCATATGCTATAGCAGCACTAGCTCTTATGGCATCTTCTAGCCCGGAATCTATTTCGTCTTGATATATTTTCATGTATCACCTCAAAAGAATATACACCATAAACAAAAATAAATCATAAAAACGTTAACCTGTTTTACTTAAAGCATAGCAGGAAACATTGATCTTCCTAGCTTCATCAATATTAGGTTCTCGTCCATTTTTGCTTATGAAGTCCTCTTTCAGCCCCGTGAGGAGCTTAGCCACACTTGATGCAACAGAAACGGGGTTTGCCAAAAGGTTGTTAATAACCTCTGGTGTTACCTCCATAAACGGTTCCATGCCACACAATATACAAAGCTTCAAATGCTCTAGCTGTTCTATTTCACTTTTGGTTAAAGATCTAAGGCTTCTCTTTTTATAATGTGCAAGTATCGCTGGATTAATAATATCCGATATTTTAGATTGTGCCTCGCTAGCCCATAAAGAAGTTACAACAAAATTAGAGGAATTTACTGTTTGCCTTGGTTTGACATCCCTCTGTTTTCTTTTCTGCTTGTCTTTAGAGTTCTTTGGTCTACCATCTTCGGGTCTACCTTTTGGGTCAAAATCTTTGTCTTGCTCAACCCTTTTTTGTTGCTGGTTATCAAATTTCTTTTGATCTCTTTCGTCTTGTTTATCTTTTATCTCATCTTTCTTTTCTTCAATTTTTTCGTCGCTTCTTCTATCTTTTGGGTTTGTGAGTGGATGATCCCCAGTGTCATCGCAGGGGACAATTCCAACATCTTCAGGAGCAATCATATCTTTAGTTAAAGCAATCTTTTCAAGATCATTACGATGTTGAGGATTATGATAAGGACTAGCCTTCTGTGGCATAGATTCATTTTTCCTATCTTTTACTTCTCGACGAATTCTGATTTTTTCTATTTCAGGAATTTCTCCAAACCTTTCAACAAGCGTTTCAGAACTAATAACATTTCTGTCAGCAAGCTGAATGAGTAGATTTTTCTCAGAAGCCTCATCTGAAAGAACCATTTGGTCGAAGTGAATTTTAGCCGGGAGTCTAAAGCCCATCGCCTTTTGAACTATCTCTAATTCTTGATTCCACCAATTCACCAATACCTGACGACCGTATTCCAGTCTTTCGACGAGTGTTTTAAGACTAATAAAATTATTAGTAAAACCGCCCCCAGTGTTAGCCATACCCGTGAGGGTAGGGGGAATACCAAGCCCAGCATAAATATTAGTGAGAACCGGCTCATACTTTTCTTTTCCTAAAAATCTAAATACTTGAGTGCTAGATTCCGTAAACTTGAGTTCCGGCCCCCATACCAAATCCATAGTACCACCACCAACATTACTAGCTAATATATTTCTAAGCTTATTAATAGCAGCTTTAGTTGGAAGTATTTTATTATCTAAATCTCCAAGGCTCCATAGTCTTATATTAGAAATAGCACCATCAAGAGCCGATATATCAGCGAGCTTCATCTTTTCCAGCATAATGATATCATCAAGAATAGCGTATATCATTGGGTTAGACCAAACCAACCAGTCATCTTTCTTATAGTAATATACTGATACTTTTTCTGGATCTAAAGGAATAAAGGTTTCGCCATTTTTTACAGCTTCCAAGATGTCTGGAGGAAGCATTGCTGTTAGATTTTTGTGATGAGGAGATCCTCCGCTAAGACCCCTGTTTGCTAAATTTCTTACAAGTTTAGATACCTTTAAAGCGTATTGCGGCTGTCCAACAAAGGTAGCCAACTCATTTCCAACAACTTCAATAGACATGGGATTTAAAAAATCAAACTTCCAAGGTATTTCTCTCTTAGGAACTTTGAGATCAATTATATCCATATCAGTTTCACCCATAGAGCGAAGCTGTTTTTCTGTTCTTTTATTTATTTTAGCTGTTCTTCTTTTTACAACTACGTTTCCACACCTATAAAGGGTATTTAGAAATCTCTCTGTTCTTTCTCTTCCATTTACTTTTTGAAACCATGCACGGAAAAATTTCTCAATACGCTTGTTTGGATGAACAATAGTAATTCCCTGACCAGCAAAATCAGCCATAAGATCAATGACATTTCTGATAATTCCAACCCTATCATAAGCAGCCATGCACATTTTTATGGCTTCTTTTTGCTGCTTGGGTACAGCTTCGGCACTACGAAAACGATTATAATCTTCTCGACTAAATCCAGTTCTTACAGAACGGTTAGGCTCTATATCTAAAAAAGATCTACGATTATAAGCTACGGCCTTTTGAATTCCATCATAAGAGTCAATATTGTCTGATGTATCAGCAAGAGCTTGTCTCTTCCCAGAATCATCAGACCAAGTAACAAACGCTTGAACTTTTTGCTGGTCTTGAATCGGGTCTTTGGCCATTTTTCTACCTATTGAATTGTAATTGGAATGATTGGGAATTAATCTGTATGATTATACACCAAACTAATACACATCCTTCATTCCTTCTGTGAACCACGATGGGCCTACATATTCTGGGCCATCCATGCTACCCCTCATGCCTTTTGCAAACCCACCAATAGTATCATAAACTGGAGGAGGTGGCGTTCTCAATATCTTTCTAGCAGACATGTTTGCCATTATCAACGAAGAGTACCTATCTTTTCTTAGTCTATCTTTTCTTCCTCCGGGGAGTTTTACTTCTGGGGTATCCCATTTATCTCTACCAGAAGTGGTTTGCGTCATGATAATCATAGAGAGTTCATCTTTAAGCTCCTCTATTTCCATCACACAATCCTCTAGTGTGTCATAAATCCTATTCTTTAATTTATCATCAGACACAGCCAATCCTAAAGTCGCAGAATCAAAATAAGGGAATAACACAGTCTTATCTTCAAAGTCTTTTCTTAAACCATGATTAGCTTCTGCAACCCAATCTGCTTTAGCGAACTGAACCATCTCTACAATATGCAATCCGGGTTCTCCATCGGTGTCTTTTTCTTTCTTATCATCAATGGTAGGCCATATAGGAAGTTCGCCTTCTCTAATCTTATCTTTGTCATGAAGGGCTTCGATAATAGCAATACCGCCCCCTTGAGCATCTAAGGCTATTTCTTGACAGGGAAAGACCTTCATTAAATCTCTAATTTTTCTAGCGCAGTAAGAGTAAAAATCAGTTTCATCAGCAACGCCAGCTTTTAGTTGCTCTTTATGTCTGCCTCTATTTGTTGTCCAGCAATGGACAATTCGGCTATGGTCTTCATGAACTTCCATAACAACAATGGAAAAATTGTCTACTTCAGAAGCAGGGTCAATACCATAAACGTATCTACAGTTAGGATTTCCTCTAAGAACAGCTTGGAAATTTACTTCTCCGCTAGGAAGGTTAACTGGCTTTTGAGGAGAGACTACGCAAGACTCAATCAGAGAGCGTTTAAAGAACCCGTTGCTGTCTGTGGAGAAACATGCCCCGAATTCCATTTGATAGATTCCTGAGTGAACTGTGGCCTTTGAACGAGCTACCTGAGCGGCATCCATGAATCCTTCAGGCAAAAGTTCAAAAGGAACTCGAATGATTGAATATTGCCTCCAATCAAAACCGTTTGGAACTTCATCATCGCCAAACATTTCTCCAAGTTTTTTGGGGTCGCCCTTGCTGTTAATAAACCCCTTCCACCTTTTCCAGTATTCAGCAAAGTGATTAAAGTCATAATATGCCGTACCAGAAAGTATGATCTGGTTTCCACCTTCTTCGTGGGCCACCATCTCTTCTTCTTCTAGTTCTCCAAGCTCTATCATCTTCTTTTTTGCAGCCACCCTTCTAACGTTTTCTATGGGTGAAGCACTAACAGCCGCAAAACCAGCCACAACATTTTCAAATATCTCTCTAGGGATAGACGCAAACTCGTCAGCAATAATATCATTGGCGCGCTGACCACGAATCTTACTACCGTCTCCAAGAGGTAAACAGGTAACAGTGCTATCACCTATTTTGAGTCTGCACATATCGACATCTCTTCTTGGCCCACCATCTCCACCAACAATATCTCTTAGTAAAGGAGAATTGCGCCAAACAGTATCCATATACTCAAAGAGAACTTTTGATTGTCTAAAAGCAGCACCGACAATGACAACTTTTCTTCCGGGCATCAAGAGCGCACGAAGTATGGCATAAACAGAAAGAATAAAAGATTTACCAAAACCACGGCTTGCAATAAGCATGGGGAACTTTCTATTCCACATTTCTCTTAGCATTAAAGCCTGAGTTGGAAGAATGTCTATGTTAAGTATTTCTTTACAGATAAAAGAAAAGTATTCAGGGTTGGTCATCAACCAAGTTAACTTTGTTGTAAACTCTTCTTCAGTTTGAACACTGAAGGGATTAATGAACTTAGAATTAGGATCTATGTTTAACCAAGCGTCACTAATCGCTTTGATATTTTCAGCCTGCTTGTTCACGCAGTAATATCTCCGTAATTTCGTCAAATATAATCATAGCCCGTTGCTCTGCATTTTCTTTATCTTGAGCAAATATTAACTCTACACCATACTCTTCTTCATACTCTCGTAGTTTTTTCCACATGAACTTTCCGTTCATTCTTACATATTGTCTTTGCTTCTTAGGGATTCCTGAGTTCTCTGGAAAATTCATAAGATCATCTATGCTAAATTCCATAATGATATACTTCCAGCGAAAATTAGACATTCGTTGAATTTCATTCTCGAAAGCCTTTCTTTTCTTTCCAATGTTCATCGCAAGCTCACCAGTAGAAGACTTTCTTTCTATGACAAGATGCTTCTCTAATCCCCTAGCTGTATAGTCCCCAGTTTTTAATCCCCATCTAGCGACCGCTATGCATCTGTCAAAAGATTCAAAACCCCAACCGTTTTTTTCTCGCGTATCTTTTAATATAACATGCTTTTGGCTCATTAAAACTGCCTCAAAGCAAACGGTCTAGATTCGTGGGTGGATGTTATATCATTAAAATTAATTGTTTTAATATCAATAATATTTCCATTTAGATAGTGAGAGTTAAGCTCATCTAAAGGATACCCATTAAAATTAGCTGCTGGATGTGTTGAATTATAGTTCATTGAAACAACACAGCTATGATTCAAGCAAGACATCATATTCTTTGGAATCTTGTCTCTATTGTTTGATGTAAAATTCTCTATCTTCTGGGGAAGAATCGCCCATTGGTTGTTAGTGTTGGTGAAGTCATCTCTATTAAAAAGATCTAAAACATCTTGGGTTTTATAAACGACACCATCCCAGCTAAAGCAGAACCCATAACTATCGTATGGGTCGTGTTCTTTAAATTTGTACTTTATAAAATTGTCGTCTTGATGAACAGGTTCTAAGTCTTTCTTTGCATCTTTCGTTGTGTTAAGACCCAGCCGTAAACTCAGACACCAAGTATCATCGTCGATATTGGCTTTTATTTCTTCTGGGGAAAGTCTTAGAGGTTTATAGAAAATACAATCATCCATAAATAAAGCGAAGTGTTCGTTTTTCCAAAAGTCTAGAAAGTTGTAGAGGTTGTCTAACATGTATGACTCTCTAGCAAAACGAACATTGTTAAACTCACTGATTAGCTTTTTGTAACCGGCTTCAAAACTTGAAGTGTTTGCCGTCCAAAGAACATACGGGTCAAATATTCCGGTGGCATTAAAATAAAGACTTTCGAGAAGCAGTCTTAGTTGAGAGGCTCTGTTTTTACTCAGTATTAGAGTTGGTATTGCCGCCATTATTTTTCCTAACTAAATCCATAAACAGAGGTTCGTATTGAGCTTCAGAACCTGTTATTTCCTTATGGCACTTCCAGCAAAGAGTAATGCCATTGTCAATATCATATCTTAGATAGGGTGCATCTGCCCATCTTTTTATATGGTGGGCGTTTAATGCTTTCTTATATCCGCACCTTGGCATTTGGCACTTATGCCCATCTCTTGAGAAGACTCTTCTTCTCCACTCCGCATAAATTGGATCGTTATAATCTCTTTTCATTTAAAGTAATCCGTTGAGTTGAAGTAACGCTCTCTTTTTCCTCTTCAAGAATTTTTTGCTTTTCCATCTCGCATTCTGGACATCCTTTTTTAAATTCGACATGGGGTTTCAAGAAGTGATGTAAGGCAAACATTCTCAGTGTGTTCATTCTTTGTTCCATAATTAACTGAGAAAGGCCGTTGTAAACATCTTTCTTGAATTCTCTATCTCCGGCCATTAACTCTTCTATATCGCCAGTAATAGGTTTTTCTATTTCAAGTAGGGTTGGTTTCTTGCTTGTGTTTGCTTCATAATTTATATAGCCTATTGACACGGTGGCTATAAAATTTAACAACAAAAGGAATACGAGCGTCTTTTTCATCTTTATTTCTTTCTGTTAAAGTGCTTTTAGATTATTCCTAAATTGACTACGCGTAAGGTCTCACTTTTATAAGTTCTTTAACACTTACAACGTAGCGTAGCTCGTCCTCTAAAAAGTTTATTATCTCATCGCTAAGATTTTCGCTAATGATTTGATCAGATATTTTTTCAACTGCCTTGTAACAGGCTTCATCTGGATCGTCAGCGTCAACAAACATATACATTTTCTTTTTTATGCTATACTTTATCCCCATCTTTCTGAGGTCGTCGAACGCTTTTGTTGCATCTACCAGAACTTTGTATATCATAATTCACCATCCTTTTAATCAACCCCTTAAAGTCTATACTGGGTTCCCAGCTTAGTCTTCTTTTTGCTTTACGGGGTAACCCTCTGAGATATGGTACTTCAGAAGGTCTTTTTAATTTAGGATCTATTTCTATATAATTAGTGTACTCATTAATATTTATACACTGAAAAGCTTCTTTTACGCATTCTTCTACTGAGTATGTCTTACCTGTTGCTATTACAAAATCCATAGGTTCATCATATTGTAGCATTAACCACATGGCTTCTACATAGTCTTCTGCGTGTCCCCAATCACGCTTTGCAGTTAGATTCCCAAGTTTTAGTTTGGGAATACTACGACCCGTCTGGGTCGCCCAGTGGAGGTCAGCCACATAGCGACTGATCTTCCTCGTCACGAATCTCTCGCCTCTTCTTTCCGATTCGTGATTAAACAAAATGCCGCCACAGGCAAATAGGTCATAAGAGCGGCGGTAAAGGGCAACTGAATGGTGAGCAGCAAGCTTAGATATAGCGTATGGAGATTGCGGTGCGAAGGTGGTCTTTTCATCTTGATACTTCTCCCGATTATTATCGAGGTTATATTGATCTCCAAACATCTCACTGCTACTTGCTTGATAGAACCGTGGACGGTTCCCCATCTGCCGTATTACTTCGAGGATATTCATACATCCTTGACCGGTTACATTCCAAGTTAAGCTCGGTTGCTCAAAGGAAGTACCGACATGTGATTGTGCAGCAAGATTGTAGACCTCATCTGGTTGAACTTCGTTCAAGAGTCGATAGATACTACCAAAGTCAGTTACGTCACCCTGAATCAGATGGAACTGTTTTTGTGTTAGTAAATGGTTTATTCTGGTAGTGTTCGGTAGGGAAGATCGACGGGTTATTCCGTATACAGTGTATTGTTTAGATAATAGTAATTCAGATAGGTATGATCCGTCTTGTCCTGTTACACCGTATATGATTGCTGTTTTCATTTAAATATGGTATCGCTTAGTTTTAGAACATCTTGGTATTTGGTTAGCATCATTTCGTAATACGGATGTGTCTCTATATCTTTATAGCGATTATTTACATCCATTTGTGATGCATTCTTAAGGTAGTCCATTCCATTGAATGAGCTTCCACCACCAAAGATAGAGAGTTGTTCTTTTGCTGCGTCAGTAAATGTATAGCCGAGGTCATGACAGATTGTTTCTCGGTATTCTTTGTTAGTAGCCCAGTCGTTGAATTTTATAAAGTAACAGTCGGGCTTGGTGTAATTTAAAAGATGATCTGTATATATAGCAACCTTTTCGTTGTTTATTACTTCTTCGATAATTTTATTATCGCGTATTGCCATCTTGATACAGCTTGCCAGCCAGTTTTTGAAGTCACGAATCACTACGATTGGTTCATTAAAGGAGAAGGGGGATTTTGTAGCTTTATAAATAGTGTTGTTGAGACTTTCTTGCTCATGAGTAATAATTAACCCGTCTGGATTATCACTTTGAATTATTGATGGGAGCTGTTTTTTATCAGCAGTCTCTTCAACCTTTAGAGGGTTGTTAGCCATGAAGTAGAGTTTTTTATTATCTTGTCGTCTGAACTGTCTATAGACTTGCTCTCCAGCTTGATTGAGTGGATGAGATCTATCAACGAAGATTTCTAAACCGACAGCAAACAACCAAGAAGAAATGGTTGTAATAGAGAAGTCTTTTATATCCGGTCTTTGGTGTAGCAGCCACACTGCGACTGCGTGATGTCCAGTACGGTGCATACTGACAATCAAATCAGCTTCCATTAATCTTCCTTGACGCTATCTGGCGTTAAAAATGGTTGATCTAACATTCCATCTTCGTATTTATGGTATTCCGACAGTCTTTCGGCCTCTTTATTAGTAGCGAGGCGCATTTTTTCCATCTCAGTTCCAATCTCCTGTCTGACTTCAGGATTAGACATGAGGTTTCTTACCCAACCAATAAAGGTTTGTTTAGAATCTTCCAATCTCTTGATACGTTGTTCTCTTGTAGCCTTCAAATCTTTGAGCATGGCGGCTTTTTTGGTTTGCAAGTCTTTGTATTCACGGGTTAAAGACTCTTGGGCGGCACGACAAACAGCTATTTGGCGTTCTAGATTAAAGATATAGTCCTTGTCTTGTATTTCTAAAGCCTTTCCCTTTTCGTCGGTAACAAGTTCTTCATACTTGTCTATGCTTTTCATGTTGGTTTGTTGGCCGATAAGTGCGCGATTCATCAATATTTCGAGTTTGATAGCGTCAATTATCTGTAATTCTTCCGTTGGTAGTACGTCATCACGGAATTGGGTGATGATTCGGCCCCAGTGGTAGAGCAAAGATTGTAATTCTTCTTCTGAAAACTGTTTTTGGAGGTCTTTCCAGAAAGGACGGTTCTGCAAATCGTGCAAAGCTTCGATTTCACGGTCGTCTAACGTGGTGTTCCCGATTTTCTCGTTGACGTAAGACTCTATGGAAATAGGATCTCGGTCTAAGTGGGTGGCAATTTCCAGAGTTGACATCTTTTTGTGGTTTTCTCTGATAAATTCTTGCTCTGTCTTAGAGAATCTACCCTTCTTCATATCCGTGATCCTTTAATATTTCAGTGATTTCTTCCATAATTTGCTCCCTTCGTGGTTTAGGAACGTATGTTCCATCCTTAACACGCAGGTAGTCTGATCGAAAGCTCACATCTAAATGCTCATCTATTATTTCTAGAAGTTCTTCATTAGCGATTTTTTCAATAAAGTCGTCATCAAGACGCATGTTGCCTTCTTTTTCATCTCGAATATTAGAAATATCAAGAGTATCCATCAAAAACTTCTTACTGTTGTTTAGTTGGTCTATATTTTCGTCTAATTTCTTATGTTGACGATAATATCTATCTCTCTTGAAATTGTTCAGTCTATTTTTAACATGCACAGCTAGAAAATTTTCTAGTGGGCGACTTTCGTCGTATCTTTCAAGAGCATCAATAGCAATTATGAAGGCTTCTTGGCGAATGTCGTCGGGTTCAAAATATCCAAACTTAAATTTGTAGGCATATCTATCGCAAATTCTGTTTACAACTTCTAGAACTTCACTCTCCGTCATCCCCTTCGGTATCTTCATCACCGCTTTCTATAATCTCTTCCGTTTCTGCTTCTGCTTCTAAGATAGCCCTTGCCTCTTCGATGGGTGGGTCTTCTTTTGCAAGCTCCTCTTTTACAGACTCTTCTACAGAACCTGTAGCCTTTGTGTGGAGCTGGCTGAGTACGTCATATATATTGGTCACCGTATTACCCCTTTCTTTGTGCTAAAAATAAAAGTCGCCAGTATTATAATTATACACGGAAAGTACATATGAAGCTAAACGACACAGAAAAAGAGTTTATTAAAGGAGTGGCTAACTTTATGAAAGATGCTGATGTAGCGTCAGAATTGACTAGGATACGCCACGAAACCGGAAGTAATGAGAAGGTAACTATAGACCAAGTGAGAAAAGCTCGCTATAAAATGGGTATAGAGAAAGTGAGAGGCCGAGGAAGGCATCACATAAAAAGGAACACAGATAATGAATAAGAATTATGCCGAAATATATCTTGGCGGGGTCTTGGGGGCTGGTAAGTTTGCTAAGGTAAGTGTAGAAGACTATCCTCTTGTAAGTCAGTATAGCTGGCATCTGAATAAATCTGGTTATGCCATAACGAAAATTAAGGGTCGGCATAAAGCAATGCATAGAATGATATTGGGAACAACGAATCCTTATATCTTCGTTGACCATATGGACAAAGACCGACTTAATAACACTCGCAATAACCTACGGGAAATGACACCAAAGGAAAACGCTAACAATATGAAGTCGAATGTAAAGATTGAGGCGTTTGGGGAAGAAAAGAATGTTGGGCAATGGGTCGAAGACCCAAGGTGTGAAGTATCATATGCGGCATTTTATAACAGGTTGAAAAAGGGTATACACCCGGAAGATGCTATGCAGAAAAACGGAAACAAGAGAGCTTTGGATGCATAACCAAGGTTATCTTTCTAGCCCGGATCAGTTATGCTGGTTCGGGTTTTTTTATTATGAATAATCCATACGAACCACCCAAAGAAGAATCGTATCAAAAAGACTCAGACCGCTGGGGAGAACGTCACCGTCCACCAACAACCGATTGGTGTGACTTCTTTTTTGTGATGTTTATAATCGCGCTCATGTTCTTTGCGCCATACCTGATCGAGGTTCTAGCAAGAATCTTTAAGACGGTAGTTTAGGTAGTACAACAAGTGAAATGTCCACTTATTTTGTTTAGACCACCCCCGCTTATTGAGACTAAGTATCAATAACCAAAGTCAAAGATAAAACCCCACCCCCCTTTTGGGGCAATGCTATAAGGAAAATAGTTTATATTATTTCTAAAAAATGTTGAGCGAGTGACCTAACGTGTCACACCTATGTGCGATAATACTATTATAAGAAGTTGAGAAAACGTTTTTGGAGAAAACAAAATGGCACAATTAGAAACACTTGCAACAGTTATCGTATACGGTGGGATTATTGTATCCTTTGCGGGTTTATTTGCTAATATTCTTTTTTGGAATATTTTAGGAAAATAAAATAATTATTGCCCTCAGTGACCTAACGTGTCACGACCCTATGCGATAATACTTACATAAGAGATTAAGAAAACGTTTTTTGGAGAAAACAAGATGACAAAGTTCAATGAAAATATCAACGTCGAAGAAACTGAAGCCTACAAAATGGGGGAGCTGATGGAAGCATCCCGCGAAGTGCAAGAGGCTGAAGCCTCGCGTCCTATCCATGAGATATTCGGCTGTACAGTCGAGGAATGGAATGCATCATGTGATGCATTCGATAGGGCGCATGATGCGCATGGCTTAAGAGGCTTTCAAGGTAGGGCGTGGTAGATAGGTGGCCAGTAGGCCATTCTTGAGTGAAGCCTAACACTATAACAATGGCGCCCCACCTACTTTTTAACTGGAGAAAATAAAATGATTATAGAAACTAAAACCGAAACAGGAACCGCCGACATTCTACTAGGTGAGTATATTGAAACTGTGGAGTATGTCGCCACAGTTGAAACCGACATTCAAGTCGGTGCTGGTGGTGGTCGGTATGTCACCGATACCCGTGTCACGTTTGACGAGGTTACTCTTGACGGTGTTGACTGTCTTGATGCAGAGGTTGAATCCAAACTATATAGTGAGGTCGCAGGATGACACTAACACAATTCATCAGCTATATACAATACAGCACAGTGCGCCCTAATAGGGTGAGCGCCATGCGTTGGGATGCTATGGTTAAGTACGCTAAAATAAATGGGATTATTTCTAAATAATTCTAGATTTGCTATTGACATGGGTGAGGTAAGACCAGCAGTCTAGGCGGTTTCACCTGTCTCAAGCGACCTATACTGCTTAAGGGCGACACCAAGAGAACAAGCGAAAGAGAGAACAAGATGCATTTTGAAATTTTCTTCGACACCGCCGCCAACGCCGCCGCTCACGCCAACGGGTTCAATCCCGAGCGTGATTCCATTGAGGTGAAGAGCCTCGACGGGGAAAGGCTCGTGGTCTTCGTGCCTTGGCATCCCGACCATCGTGGGTCGTTCGTCAATGAGACGATGGACATGGTCGGCGTGGTTGACGTTGACTGTTGCGACTCGTGGGACTAGCGCCCCAACGGGAACTGGAGCCGCAAGGCTAGGGTTGAGAGCCACTGCATCCCCACCCCCAAGATTCAGGTAGGACGAGGCGCTTGCTTTACCTTCGCCCTAAGTCTCAGGTGAAGTAAGCGGCTTGAGGGCGACATAAAGAGAACGAGTGAAAGAGAGATAGAAATAATGATTACAATCACTAAACAAAACGCAATCGG
>VTLG01010446.1_pt1 | contig 43418 bp, 28 predicted proteins | sample 4694571 | NCBI WGS metagenome assembly VTLG01 (sample SAMN12604809, study PRJNA352737) | marine metagenome | biome: ENVO:00000447; feature: ENVO:00000209|ENVO:00000569|ENVO:01000036; material: ENVO:00002151; isolation source: viral sequences binned using virsorter ...
GCTAATTGCAATCTTCCAAGCAAGTCCCTAGCAGTGGATAACTTGTTTGCAAGAATACCAATATTAACATTATCATTAAACAATGCATAATGTAAAAGGTAAGACACACACGTAGTTGACTTACCAGTCTGTCGAGGTAGTTTCGCTATATTGAATCTATTCTTATGGAACTTTACAATGAGTTCCTCTTGGAAATCCCACATCTTAAATGGAACTATACCCTCATCAAGAGATATAATCTTGATATAGTTCTTAGCGAAATATACAGGATCATCTTTACATTTAATGTATTCCTGTATCTGATCTTGGGTAAAGTCAATCTGTGTCCCAACCTTTTTCAAGTTGGGATTACCTAAGTAAAAATCTCCTGGATTTGTTGCCATTCTAATGAGTTTCTAAATACACCTCAGCTTCTTCTTTGCTATCAAAAAAATGAAGGTGACGATTTAACTGTAGGGTATACTTATGATCAACTTGATCATACCCTATTATACCTTCATAGTCTATCCAATCAGGATCAAGACGATCTTCGGGAACTGTAGTCATGACTGAACTCCTCCTTCTTTAGTTCATATTCTAGCATAGATCTCAAGATTTTGGCTCGGCCAGTATCTCGAAATGCTTCTAGAACGTGGAGTTCGGATCTTAATTCAGCTACTCTTGACATCAGTTTTTCCCCTTCTTTTTATTATGTTGTGCCCACGCAAATGCGTATGCTTTGTCTTTGCCTACTTTTTTCTTTAAAGCTTTAACTTGTTTCTCTCTTCCAGGAGGTGCTTCTTCTCCATAGATACCACCTACTGCAGGAGGTAGAGCTTGTTTTGAACTATCAGCTGCCCAGTGACCATCTGAAGGATTTGGTTTGAGTGGTTTCTTGGACTGAGTTTTCTTCTTCCAACTGGATGATTTCTTAGTCTTTGCTGCTATACCAGTAGCACCACCATCGACAATAGATGCTAAGGATTCGTTAGTTAAAAATACAGACTTATCTGTGGGATCAGACTCATGATACTTTATCACCCTACTATTTGGATAGACACTTTGTGCTATCTTCTGTGCTTGAGGTCTCTGAAGTTTTTGCAACTTAGATCTAAACACAGTGATATCAAATTCTCTACCACGCCATACGACGGTGAGAACATAGTACCTTCCATACATTGTAGGAATGCGTGATGCCATTATGCAGATACAGCGTTGTTATCTTTATCATGACGCTGATACGCAGCAGGAGTTCTGGCAGTATTGTCAGTATTCCTTGCTTGATATGTACCAGGTGTTCTCGCACTATTGTCAGTATTGCGAGCTTGATAGTCTGCGTTCCAATTCTTGAAGGTCTTGGTAGACCATCCCTCAGTACCACTAAACCAGTTGACAGTTGTACTGCCTGGTTGTGGACTTACGGGATCACAGTTTTCGTCGTTTCTTTGGTATGCCATGTGACTATTTATCTGTTTGTTTTGATGCGTTTTTCAACATTTTCTGAAGGTCAGCAGTGCTACCAACAAACAAAGCATTGTTAGTAACAACCTTTTTAGCACTCTCTTCTTTAACAGATTTTTTCTCCTTCTGAAGAGCCATCAGTTTATCTGTTACATCTCCTACATGTTTGAGGAGTTGTCCAGCAACTTCGTATGCTCTAGGGTGATCAGAAGACATAGCCAAATCAAGAGCACCGTTGACAGCTTCTTGTCCCTTATCCACCAATAGGTAAAGGTTTGATCGTGCGTACTCATAGTCATCTTGTACTTCATCCTTACCATCAACTTTTTTAAGTTGATCTTTTCTCTTAGTACATCCACCTTCAGGTGTTGTACTCACTTCAGCTGCAACTGTCTCTACAGTTTGGAAAGCTTCATCCAAACCAGATACATCATGATCTTCCATAGTACGTTTCTTTGCCCAATTACTCATACACACTCGTCATTTCACTAAATCCAAAGTCATCACCACTTGTTAGTAGTGCATCATCAGCAGCATCAATTAGATCGACCTTACTACCAGCTGCGGCAGCTGCAGCAGTAGTTCCATTTTGTGCTCTCCTAACAGATAGTTTGTTTGGAGAAGTCTTACTCTTGACATAGAATACTTCATTACCAATCTCAATGTAAGACTGAGTAGGAATGTTGCTGTAGTCTTGAACTTCGATAGTAAGATTTCTTGCGGTAATAGCACCTGCAAGTTCTGTAGTACCATCCTTGTCCTTGTCTGTAAGTGCCTTTGGTGTAACCTGATACTCAACCTGTCTGGTAGCTGTAGTAGAAGGCATAGTAGTATAGATATCTGCCTTTGCCTTCTTGATAGGACCAGCAGTTCCAACAGGACCAAAGATGTAAGACTTCACAGTAAACTGCATAGTGATTAAGGTAATTTTCTTATCGTCGAAAGAACCTTCGTAGTCATCACTATATGAAATATTATTTAAAATAATAGGTACGTCCCTATATTCACTCATACCATCAACTAACTTAATAGTCATATTATATGATGGCTGAAAGATAGGTACAATTTGCTCTGTGATTTCTAATGCTTCATCATTAGTTTTAGAAATAATATTCAATTCAAAACCAATATTATATGGAACAGGAGTAAACTGTTTCTTTACCGCATCCTTAGTATCTGATTTAAGAGTTAAAGTAGTTGGTGCAAGCTTCCTAGAACCATCATATTCAATACCTGTCATCTCAAATGACAAACGAGGAACAGTAATCGCAACCTTCTGATTGAGATCTGCCTGTTGTTCTAGTCTTGCTAAAAACTTTTGACGAGGACCATATGCCAATGGTACCTTCATTCTACTATAAACTGTGCCGTCCTTATTCTCTTTACGACATTCTATATTATTAAAGAGCGTACCAAATCCTATGACGCACTTTCTAATAATTTTATTATATGTGTATGTTCCAAGCATTACAAGTTACCTGCTAATCCAAATGGGTTTGTCTCACTGAAGTCTAAAATATCATCACCAGCCGTTTCAAAAGTAACAGCCTCAGAGTATTTAGGATCTGCAGTTGCCATTTCATCCCTACTATCTAGCACAATTGTAGCACCAGAATCTGAACCCATGATAGTTTCACCAATTACAAAAGTAGCAGTTGGGGACTTCAGTTTAACCCAACCTTCCTGTGCATCCCACTCTACAAGATTTGCTGTTGCCCCTGTAGTACCACCAGTTACTGTTTCAGGAACCTTAAATGATCCACTTAATCCAACAGGTGCTGCAGAGAATGTTGCAGTGGCAGATGTATAACCACTACCTGCATTAGTAATATCAACTACTTTAACACTCTTATATCCAGATCCACCATTAAGAATATTAATTGCAGTCAATACTCCATTGGTAAATGTTGGACTTAAACTTGCATTTCTACCTGGACTATCTGGATCACTAATTACTAGAGAGGCTCTATCCTCATCATATCCAGAACCACCACTTACAATTTGAACAGATCTAATCTCACCTTCTTTAACTGTACCTCTAATGGTAGCAGTACTAGTTGGAGATCCTCCACTAATGCTTATATTAACTAAGTATGCTGTTGCTGTTGCACCAGTACCATCTCCAGCAATAGTAACAGTTGGAGCCTCATTATACTTAGATCCATTTGCACTAATATAAACTTGATCTATAGCACCACTTGTAATAACTGGTGTTCCTGTAGCAGTGACTCCATTAACAGGTAAGTAGTAATGCTTGACAGTGTAACCGTAATCGACGAGATCCTCATCACCCTCAAATACATCTCCTTGCTCATCACTGTATTCAAAGAGTTCTGCCTTAAGTTTATAAACGTATCCTTTACCTAACTGATAAAATGGTTCTTCATGCTCTACAAATTTTATCTCAAAATAATTACTTGTTAGTGGTAGGTATATTAAATCTCCTTCTTGTGGCCTCTCTGGTGCTTGGTAGTCTTTATCTAGTAAAAGAAACTGAGAAATAAGATCAGAAAATCTTTGAGATGAAATAACCATTGTTATCTCATCAGTCTGTGCTACACCAAACTTAGTAAGTAAATCTCCACCACCTTGGAAACCATCAAAGTTTTCTAGGTATGCTTCAATAATATATGCATCATTAAACTCACCAATTACCTCCTCATTAAACACACCATCCTTCTGTATTATCTCTCTAGGACAATATATGATATCCATACCGAACATCTTAAGATATTCCTCCACCAGATTCTGCTGGAGAAACTGTTCGTTCCTAGTACCGTGTGTAAAATAAGTAGTTCTTGCCATTAGCCAATCATGTCAAGTGGTGGTGTTTCGTAGCTACGGATCATCTCATCCTCAAGTTTCTCAACTGCTTCTTTACCTTCGTTATAAATGAACTCACCATTCATAGTAATACCACCAGGCAATTGTGCTCCTTGGAATTTAATTAAATTAGATCCCCACTGTCTCTTAATTAATGCAGTTACATATCTCTTCATCCAAAGATCATTATATACAGCAGCAGTACTAGTTGGATCTATTGCACGATAACATTCCATAACAATAAAATCATTCTCTTTAACATCAGTCTTAAAGTCAAGATCTAAGTAAAGTCTGTCGCCTCTCATCTGGAACCTTGTTTGTTTCTGTCCTTCCAGTAAGAAGTAAATATCTTCCAATCTTCTATTGACCATTTCGTAGGTCAAAATTTCTGTATTAGTTAAATCCCAAAGATCATTTAATCTCCACTGATATCTAACATCAAATAAGTTTGTGACATTCTTAGATACAAACGGGAATACCTTAATGACACTAGTGATATGCTCAGGAACTTTAATATAATTATTCTGTTCAAAATAATCAACTGCTAAAGCTGATGATGTTGCACCAGCAACTTGTGTAGTTGTATCAGTAGTCATGGCATCAACCATTGCCTGAGTAAACTTCACTTTCAAATGCGTTCTAATATATCCATCCATATGACGCTCATTATAAAATTGAACAGCGTCATCCACTAGATCAGATATCTGATCATCTTCAATATTAATTTCTAATACAGGAGCACCGTTCTGACGTAATGCATAATCGATAAGTCCCTGCCTGGTTGAGGGAGAAGCCATGTTAGGTAGGATTAACGTTAAATCTTATTCGTACATAATATGTAGTGTTGGCACTAAGGTTAACTGCACCTGGTAAGGTGTAAGAAGTTAAGTTAGTTGAGTTGCCAAGTGACTGGTGAACAATAGTAGCAAATGTTGCAGCAGGTGCAAATTGCCAATCACTAGAGGTATGTTGATATCCAGTCTTCAATGCAATAGCATCAACATTAATTGTTGGATTAAATGCTGGTGTAATTGTTTGAATTTCTGGTTGATCAACAAATGGAGTTGTGAAGTTCACAGAAGCAGAGTATGCACTCTCTAATGCATTATTATCTCTAAACTTAACCTGCACTGAATATGCAGTATCAAAATCTAATGTTCCAGGTGGGACAGTAAGAGATGTCTTATTACCAGTGTCACCCTGAGCAAATGTATTTACAGTATCATATACTGTAACGTTATCACTAACTCTTCTTATTCTCCAGAATGAGGAGAAGTGAGTTGATCCAGCATACTCAGAAACAAATGGAGCAGTGTTAATAACTGGTTGTCTAGATAATGTTCTATTAGTATCAGTATCAACAACTGGTGTTACTGAGGCAGGACCAGATACAAACTCAGATTCATTAACAGTAAGAGTTACTGCACTTGATGTTACTGAAGTTGCATTGGGGTTTGATAATACGCAACGGAATTGTTCTGAAGGACTTGTTGGGTATGTTGTTGCGGGAGTAGTATGTGATGCAGCATTTGCTCCATTAATATTTGTGAAATTACTACCACCATCAGTTGATTTCTGCCACTGATATGTAATTACATCACTAGTAATTTGTGCAACAATACTAAAGGTAGCTGTATTACCCTCAATAACAGCTTGTGCTTGAGGTTGTGTCTGAATAGTAATGACACGTAGTACAGTTAATAGTGCAAAGTTTGAAGTTAATGATGCAGCTGCTCCAACAAGAGATGCTACACAACGATAACGATCATTACCATCATTAGCAAATACTAAGGTTGGTGTAGTGTAAGAAGAACTAGTTGCACCACCTACAGCAGCATAGTTAGAACCACCATCATCAGATCGTTCCCACTGATAAGTTGGAGTTCCACTACTTGTAGATGTAGTTATTGCAAACGTTCCAGTACCACCTTCATTGGCAGTCTGGTTAGATGGCTGTGCAGTAATCGAGAATGTTCTTTGAACTGTTAGAGTTGCAGGATCAGTATATGCAGAAGAAGCTGCTCCAACAGCATCTAACTTACAACGATATTGATCTGCATTATCAGCAGCATATGTTGTTGCACTAGTTGTATAACTTGCACTAGTTGCTCCAGCAACAGTATTCCAGTTTGAACCTGCATCATCTGAACGTTCCCACTGATATGTTACTGAAGGTTCATGATGGGACTGAGCCTCAAGACCTCCACCACCTCCACCAGTAGGTGTAGTAAATGATTCAGTATCAAATGAAGATGTAGCAGCATTACCACCAAAAGGTGACATAGTAACATCACCTAAACATGTAAATGTTGCCGTAGCAGTTTCATCTACTGTTGCATCAGATGGATGAGTTGATACTACAACTGTTACTGTTTCTACTTGTAAGGTAGCAGCATTAGATGGTATAGTTGTTGCTCCTGTACATGAAAGTAAACAACGATACTGATAAGCATCGTATGTTGTAGTCAATGTAGGTGTAGTATATGTTGCGGTAGTACCACCAGATCCTTCAGATACATCAGACCAAGAAGCACCACCTGTAATAGATACTTGCCACTGGAATGTAATATCTCCAGCATCATTATCGGATGTATTACCAGCAACACCAAAACTTTCTGTTCCACCAACAGCACCTGTAGTGTTAGTTGGTTGTGATGTAACAGTAATTGTTCTTTGTACTAAGTTTCTAGCAACGTTAGTTGTTACATTAGCCGCACCAGGACAGGAGAGTAAACATCTGTAGTAATCTCCATAACTATCATCATACGTAGTAGCTCCTGTATTGTGAGTTGTATTTGTCTCACCAGGAAGATTGCTATAATTTACACCATCTCCATTTTCAGACTTTGCCCATTGATATGATACTGATGCACCGTCTAAAGTTGTACCACCAGTAGTGAATGTTGCTGCAGCAGGTGCAACTGGCTGTTGATCTGTTGGTTGAGTTGTAATAGTTATTGTACGATATACAGTTAATGTAACAGCATTAGTATAAGATGGTTGTACCGCAGTATTAGTATCCATCTTACAACGGAACTGATAACTGTTCAATGCGAAATTATCATCAACTGTTAAAGTATTTGTGGTTACATTAGAATAATTACTATCATTAGCACAGTCAGACCAACCAACTCCACCATTACTTGAGTATTGCCACTGATATGTTATGGTAGAACCATCAGAACTGATACCTGAAACAGGACCAAAAGTAGCATTTATTCCAGCACCTGCCTCTACAGAAGTATCAGATGGTTGTTGAGTAATAGTAACAATAACACCAGTTCCTGTAGTTACGAAGCTGTATGCACGAGCATTCTGTGTAGTGTTTTCAGTTACTGTAAAGTTAAATGTTGAATCTAGATAATCAGATGTAACAGTACCACTTAAAACACCTGTTGCAGAATCCAATGCAAGACCAGAAGCAGCAATAGAATCTCCACTTAAAGTATAAGCTTCTAAAGTTGGTTCATTCGCAAATGTAGTACCATCCAATCCTAAGTCAATGTTAACACTAGCACCATTAGCATAGGGACTTCCAGATAAAGCACCAGCTGAAGTCTGCCAAGTTACATTAGTATCGATATATGGGAAGAAGATACCACGCTTAGTTGTAATAGTAGATCCAGAAGCAGCATAGTTGAAATCAACACCTGTATCTAATGGATAGTAAATTACATTAGTATATGTACCAGTACCAGCAGCTTCCTGTACATCTGTCTGAGATCTTAAAGTTGTTGATGTAGCAACTACACCATCAATACTTTCATGTGTCTTACTTTCTGGATCAATCAATGCCAGATAGTTTCCAGTACCACCACCAGTTGTACCAGCAGTAGCATTAGATTGAGCATATACAGTAACAGTGTTATTAACAGCACTCTCTGCCTGAATAGTTAACCATCCACTTTGAGATAGTGCAGCAATATCAATACCACCAACTGTCATAGCACCAGTGGATCCAGTAGTTCTCAACTGACACTTCTTACCAACATTTCCAATGAAGTGTGCGGAATCAGCTGGATCAAATTTTATAATAAGTTGATTAGATCCATTAGAAGTCTCATAAGGATTATCAATTAATCTCTTATCTTCAATACTATTAACAGGATATGCTCCAACAGCACCTTTAGTGATATCCCCAGTGGATCCAGAAGTTCTAATAAAGGTCTTAGCAAGTCCACAAAGATTGTTAGTAGTTATCGAATACCCATTAGCTCCTGCCCATGTTGCAACAACACCAGCTACAACAGGACCAGAGAATGATGTACCATTAATAGTGTCATAGTTACCAGTACTTGTATATGGTGTATTAGCAGTCCAATCATATTTCGGTACTAGAATTTTTGCACCAGGAGCAACAGTAGTTACACCAGCACCATAGTTAGAGAAGTCTGCCCATCTATCATTATATTCTGTAGCACCAACAGATATTTTATTCTGATTAGTATCTACATTATTAATACCACCAACTGCGTTGTCATCATATCCAGCAGTTCTTGTACCAGCAATACACTTAGCTTGAATTGGTCCTGCAAATGCATCACTTGAATTTTTAAAACCATTACCAGCAGATCTGACAACAATAATCTTATTAGCAGATGCTATTGTACCTTCAATATCATCCAACATTTCCTCATCAGTTCCAGTATCATCACCAGAATCATTCAACTCAACATATGGATATGTTTCTGTTGGTATAGTAGGACCGAAAGAACAGTTAAGGATTGCAGGTCTAGTATTACCTTTATAATTAGCATGACCAGAATCATTATGGTCAATAACTGCCTGATATGCAGCTAATATATTAGTATATGTACCAGACAATCCAGAGTTAAATGCCTTCAATGCATATATCTTCGCATTCCTAGCAATACCTGCAGTTCTACCAGCAGCTACAATAGCACAATTAGTACCGTGACTATTATCATCTTCGTTAGTTCCGAAAGATGAAGTAAATCCACTTACCTCATATACTCTATAGTTCTGTTGTTCAGAAGTACCGTTTAGGTCAGATACAAAGTCTGGGTCATATAATTCTGGATGTAGAGCAGCGTTGTTACCAGTTGGTCTACTCGCTCCACGGACACCTGTATCAATTACATAGATGTCAACACCATCACCTGACTCATTATAACTAAAGGTTCTGTTTAAATACGTTCTATTCTGTTTTGTAATTCTATCTAAATGCCAATAATCATGGACATTGATTGTACCAAATCTTGATGGACTACTAGTAGAGTACCTACCCATATTGGGGTGAGCACTACAATAGAAATATAAAATGGATGGTGTAGTAGAACCAATTACTATTTCTGTTGTACCATTTGAACCTGGTGTACCTGTAGTAGTTACCCCAGTTGTATATTCTGTTCCACCTGTGGTATTGGGACCATCTGGAGTTTCAGATAATCTAAATGGATGTCCCGTATTTGAAGCATCTGATTGATCAAATGTATATGTACCACCTTGAAGGAAACCAGTCTGGTTTGTATATAAAGAATAAGTTCCACCCTGACTAGCAGAGAATACGTATAAATTCTGACCACTAAAGTTCTGTACCTTTACATAGATGGTACCAGAACCACTACCTGTTAAATTTCTAGTATTGGATGATGCAGCACCCTCACCCACTGTATTCAGTGTTGTTGATCCACTAGTAGAAATTTCTAAACTGTTCCCCTCTACTATAGGATCGCAAGAATATTTTTCCTCATCCCACGATGCTCTCTTAACGACATTAAGAGCTCTAAGTTGATTAAGAAGATTGTCCTGATACCTTTGAGGGCAATCAAAAGTAATGATCTGGAAACTTCTATAAGAATCTACGTAGGTGAGATATCCATATAATTTTAGAATAGCAGCAGACGCTGAATCCAAACTATATCGATCATTTACCCTAACGACTACCCGCTTCATTCTGTATCCAATAGTCCTTCAGATATATTTATGTCTTATTTGTTTCTGCTATTTTAAGATACTTCTGTACATCCATGCTTGCTGCAGGAATCATTCTTTCGACAGGTTTGCTAAATTTGAGATCATGTTTCTGATCAAACACAAATTTCATTCTAGTATGTGCTCTACCTCTCTCCACAATGAGATGATAATATTTCCCGTATACATTTTCAGTAAACCCTATGGAAATAATTGGCCGTTCATCATAAAGATCACCTACCTTATAAGGGCAGGTGTCTAAAGTTCCATTAAATTCTTCTTTAATGTGACGAGCATTAATATGCTCTTGCTGTCTAGCTAGACTTGACTTCACTACCATCTTCTTCAGGCTCCTTCAGCGTCATGTTAAGTGCTTCGACTGCACCTTCCAACCTTAACACTTGCTCATTACGTGTCTTGAGTTGCTTTTCCAGTTCAACGATTGTTGCCTTCTGTTCCTTTAGTTGATCGGTGAACTCCTTCACCATTTGTTCAGCGTCCATGTTCTAAAATAATAAGTGTACTATTTATCCTATTACGGATAATGTTTTTCTAGGGTTATCCCTAAATGCTCCTTCCTCAATGTATATGTTATGGAAGAGACCTCCTTCATATAAATTAAGTCTATTGAATTTGGCTTCTGATACATGATAACATTCATATCTATCACTATCCTTACCAGGATTGAAATCAGATAAAGAAAGGTCAGGATTTATAGTTCCATATCTTTCTTTTCTATACAGACATTTACCATCAGCATACTCTTCACCAGTTTCTTTAAACCTGTAGAAAGCTGTTCCAGTCTCTCCATCAATTTCCTCTGGAGTATTTAAAAATATATTACCAGCTAAAGTCAAATGATCTGTATGTGGAGTATTTGATTGGTTATATACCTTTTCATTACCATCAACAGTCTGCCAAGAGATGTTGAGATATGGTGGTTTGTATCCAAACAACTGATACATGTGATGTCTTAACCATTCATCAATCTCTCCAAAATGATAAGTCATATAAGTTTGAGTTCCTGGATAAAATCCCTTAGGCATCTGCCCCTCATATATTGCTCTCTGTGTAGGAATGGCTTCTAAGAAACGTCTAAGATCATCTGGATATTTTAAAAAATTATCTACAGTAACAATCTTACTCTTAAGGTTACCAATATAATGTTCCTCTACTGTATAGTCATCATTGATTTGAAAGAGTAATGAGTTTAAGTCAATCATTTCTTACCCCATATCTGTAAAGTAACCCTGTACTGTGGACACTCAGGTGAAATAGTAGTAACAAAGTGAACTTCCTTCTCATCATTAAGAACTAATGTATTCTTTGATGGACTTAAAGCTCTCATTGTTTCTTCATCCTTTGGTTGCCAACAGAACAATCCACCATAATTATAATGCCATTCTTGGTTTAAGTAAAGAGTAGCTCCCCACTCATAGTCCTGATCAGTGTGTCCAGATATTCCCGAACCCCTTTGCCACAAATGATAATTAATCGCAATGTCATTACACTCTGGTACTAAGTCTTTAATCTCAGGAATGACTAGATCTCTCAACTCTTGTGTTGTTTCTTGTATTAAACAAGATCCAATAACACCTATCCTCAACCCTGGGTTCCACTGTATCTCACTAGAAGACCATTTAAAAGATCCCATATTGTCTTGAATATATTTCTGAACCTCAGCAAAGGTATCATCAGAAAGTACTTCTTTAAAAATTTTCATCTATCAAAAGCATGTTGGCAGTACTTACCATCTGCATTTACATAATGTAAAAATAACTGATGATAATATTGATCAGGTCCACAGTTTAATGGTTCTCTCCAATGTCTAACTTCTGTTCCATTATAGAGAACAGCATCTCCAGGTACAGAATTATATTTTTCTATTCCATTTTTATGTTCAAAATAAATGGGCCAAGGTTTATCAATACTACTTGATAGGTGTAAACTCACACTCCATTCACAAGCACCCCTATCAACATGTGGAGATAGTTGCTGGCCATTAGTATAAACCCTTTCAAAATAATATGTTGGGTATAGTCTAACTTTATATTCCTTTTCCAGATGCTTCCGTACTATTCTATGAAGGATTTCATAAATTGGATGGTTGTATATTGATATTGATCCTGGAACTTGTTTTGGAATAGTACTATCAGATACACCCCATTTACCTCTAGACTTTTTCCACTTTATTTCAATACCATCTGGGGCAATCTTGTACTGATCATAATGTTCTTTACCCATATGTACAAAGGGAGAAACATCCACAAGGTCATGTAGAAATGCTGATTCTATTTCCATCTTGGCCCCATTACCCATCCAACAAGAGATCTCCTCTCACCAGAAGTAACCTTCCTAACTCTATGTCTCAATCTTGAATCAAAAATTATTATACTTCCTCTTGACTTAGGTCCAATATACATTTCATTCTCTTCATCTATCATCTGAAGATCGCCACCAGTATATTCATCATAGTTACTTAACTGTAATGAAAAAGATAACTTACGAGATTCATCTTTATCATCATGAATAGTATCAGTATGCCATCCATAAAACTTATTCTCTTTATACAGTGAATACTGTATAACATTATTTTGATATCCTGGATAGATATCATATTTGAAATTTTCTCTATTAGCGAGATTTATATAGTGACTACAGAAAGAATTAATCCAATGTGAATCTGGTATCCAATAATTATCACTATCTCTTATGTGAGATGATTCCTCTCCAAGTGTTCTAGAACTTTGTAATCTTCCTTCATTCTCTTCCAAAACATTTCTAATCTCATCACAGAACCTTTCTGGTAACTGTGTATCATACCACATATACCTATACATAAGAGAACCAACCAGTCATAATATATTTTATCGAAGATGGACTTACTTGTGACCGATGGAAATGCGTCCAATATGGTGGCCATATAACCATTTTACCAGATTCTGCCTTACATGTAAAGTCCTGATACTGAAAATCAGTACCTCCCTTATCATCTATTGTGTTCAAATAGATCATCCATACTAAGACACGCTTACTAGAATCCCTACAAGGAGCTTCGCAATGCCATTTCTTATATCCTTCTCCAGGTTTAAACCTTTGGAAGTTAATTCCTGGTGGCTCAAGACCCCATCTAGATATATCTTCTAATCCACAATCAATAGTATATTCCTTTTTATACGCATCAACATTCTTCCCTAAAGCATTAAGAACTGGTTGGATGACATCACTCCACTGCTCATCACCAAGCATTCTATTAGAGACCATTATTTCAGTATCTTTCTTAATAGAATCATCATACCCCACGGTAGTCATACCTGGGGCATGGAGTTCTGAACTTTTTTCAAACTGATGTATTAATCTTAAACAATCTTCACTTGATATTGAATCTGGATATTCTTCTATAAAATTAGAGTTCATCTTTATTTGGTGGATCACAATTAGCGCATGTCTGCGACACCCATGATAATGTTGGTTCATCCCACAACCATTGTAGAACTAAAGTACCAGTTTCGGGGTCATATTCTTCTTGTGGTTTTGGTACTGGAGGATCCCAATACATAGTCTCTTCATTGAGAACCCAACTATCCCATAACCTCTTCGGATAAAACACATTCTTTTCTACATCATAATTATTTCCCTTTGAAGGTTTACGAGTTCTAGCATTAGCAGGAATCCATCTTCCTTCGCTAGTTGGTATTTGTCCCATAGCCACTTGAAGTTCTTGAAATTTTTCAAGACTGCTACAGCATATCACATTTTTAACTATATTGGTTTCATTATCAACGAATGCAAAATATTCAAAACCATCATCCATAGATGGTCCTTTATCTGGATAATTCATAATTTACCTAACCCATGTTGTGTATCCTCGACTATCTCCATTACTATTGCTGGAATTATACCAACCTTCATAATTACCTTCAGAGGATCCATGACCCCAATAGCAACCAGTCGAAGGGTCACCACTGTTTCCATTTACACCAACAGCACCGACTGTAGTTTGGTTGCTGTTAGCATTAAATCCACCTTGAGTGGAGTCTTGCTTAATACCATCAAGTGAGAAGTATCTAGCACTAGTACTTAGTCCACCACCACTATGGGTAACAAGAACCTCATCTCTAGTATGAACTTCAATCAATCTGTCAGCACCACTTCTAGCAAGTGTCCATTCACATTGAACCCAAGTTCCAAGATTATTTAGAGCAGAGTTCCAGCTGTTACTACCACCAGCATTCTGCCAACCCCATCCTAAAGATCTTACACTTGAGAAATCAAGGGTGTTAATCATACCACCAATAATATAATCATTATTTGGATCAGGACTTCCAAGGGCACCAGATCTATCTAAGAAATAACTAGAACTTCTTCTACTATTACCACCTGGTATTGTACCACTACTTGCATTGTTAGATGCTACTAACATCCATCCACCAGCAGTCATCCAACAGTAAATCTCTTGAGCACTACCACTATAGGCAGCTGGTTTGATCCAATATGTTCCATCACCTGCGGTTGGATTAGCAGCAAGAATTGCAGAAGCACTAATAGCAGGGTTACCTGAAGATCCACCAATGGTAGCATCTACGTTAGAAATTGCATATCTAACAATCACAACACCATTACCACCACCTCCAGCAGTTCTGTTTGGATAGCCAGCACCACCGCCGCCTCCTCCATATCCATTACCACCTGTTCCACCAACAATGGTTCCAGCAGCAATTCCACCGCCACCTAGTCCACCTGGTTGAACATTATTATTTGGGTTGTTGCAGTTAGCACCTGCACCACCTCCACCATACCATTTAGAAGTACCATCAATATTGAATAGCATTCCATCTCCACCATATCCACCACGAGTGTTCTGGCCATCTTCACCTTGTTCTCCACAGCCGCCACCGCCGCCACCACCCCAGTCAGGAGATGATGGTGTACAGTTTCCACCGTAGTTTCCATATCCACCACTAGCAGAGGATGGCTGCAATCCCGCAGCTCTCTCCCCGCTGTATGGGTGACTTCCTCCACCACCACATCCACCAGAACGACCTCTACCTCTATCATTACTTCCACCTGCTCCAGCACCACCGCCACCTAAAGCAGTGTATCCAAAGAAGCTAGTATCTCCACCATTATCTCCTTTCGTATCTTGGTTGTAATAACCAGCTCCCCCAGAGCCAATAACTACAGGATAATTTCCTTTGGGTAAGGGAACGTTAGACTTGTATACTAATCCTCCTGCTCCTCCACCACCATTACTACAGTTACCATCGGAACAACCTCCACCACCGCCACCACCGACGATAAGGAAGTCACAAGTTGCATTGCTACTAGTTGCGGTTACATTAAAAGATCCAGAACTTCTAAACTTATGAATTCTGAAATACCCCATATCATATGTCTCATCACCACCTGATGCATTAACGGTAGCATCTGTGACTTTCATCCACTTCTGACCATCCCAAATTTTTATCTGTCCTTCTGTGCTATCATATACCATATATCCAGCACTAATACCTGTAGTAGGTAAATTAGATGTGGCAATGGCAGGGAGTTGAACACCACCAGTAGCATTAAGAACACCTACGTTAAGCTGTGACATTCTTTCTTAATATTATCCGCAATTCTATTTAGCTAAGACCAAAACGTATAACCCGTTCCACCACATCTTAGTATCTTCTTGGTCGTTTAATAGCTCTCTTTCGTAAAGAATTTTTAATCCCATCTTCTCAACAAAGGTTTTAGTTATTCTTACATTGTCTTCTATATTTGCATCATCCACTACAAGAGTAAAGACATCAGCAGTAAAATCCATCATCCTTGTAAAAAATTCTACCATCTTATGCTCAGTATTATCTCCATCATAGAAAATAATGTTAACATCTTCTTTAAAATCTTTCTTACCAAGGTTTGAAGAATCTCCATTAAGAACCTGAATATCAAAATCAAGACTGTCGGTTGTTATATTGGTCTGTAAATTTTTAACAAAGGTATTAACAGTAACATCTTCTAGTTCTAAATTGATATCTTCTCTAGCTGGTTGAAGGTTTGGTTGTGACCAATTATCATTAGCATATGCTGCTACCATCTCATTGTTTTGTATTGCAGCACAGAATGTAGAGCCAGCATATACTCCAACTTCAAGATAGACCGCACCTTCCTGGGAGCACAGATTATTTAAGAAATGTCTTACTCTAGGTGATGATAAACCAGGCACATTATAGTAAGCATTGGGATCATTAGGATCATATGTCTTATGATTGGAAACATATTTTCCTGAATTAATAAATGCTTCCATACAAGTCTCCACTTGTGGATGTACTTGTAAATCTGCTTTCTTCATGTGAGATTCTATAACTGCCTCACAATAATTACAATCCCAACAATCAAACTTACATGTCTTTATCTTCTCCCTCCATACATTGATAGGAGCATCCTTCATCTCAAGTTCTGCCTGATACTTCTTATACTCAGGGAACATATATTCTTCTTCGTCTGCCCACCTTTTGATGAGATCCATACTTTCTTGGAGTCTCATCATACTTTCTCTGCCATGTAATTTGAATACATCAATACCTAAGTCAAGCATCTCAACCCAATCCTCTCTCCATGGTGGAAGGTTTGCTTGCTTTAAATCATACTCTGGATGTTGAACATCCCAAGTAGAACATGACACTCTACTAATAGGACTTGCAAAATATATTGGATCTGAACCTTTTCTAGTATTATTATACTGATAATGTTCGGGCATAATTGGACAACCACCCCAACATGTCTCATTAACCAGCATAGAAATCATTACTGGTTTTCCTATGAATGTACAATAATCTTTTGCCTTTCTTATTTCAAGTAACTGATCATGATCTCTCATAAGATCACGATCCAAATTTATATAATGAAATCCTGCTTCTGCTAATGATACTATTTCATTTGCTCTAGTTACTTCTCTTAAAATAGTATTCTTAATGAATAAATCTGGAAATGCTTGTTGGATTTGACCACTGGATACCCATGAAGTATGTGGAAGAGTTACTACTCTAGCACCTACATTGTAGATAGGAGCAAAATTCTCAATCCATTCATCTAAATTCTTTTGATCTGGTCTTACCCATATATTATTAAACGTTGCCGACAGGGGAATATTACTTTGATTAGAGATATAACATGCAGAAGATATTAAAGCTTCTGGCTGCATGAAAACATCCCCCATTGCATCTTGGTCAAATGGGGGAATTCTACAAGTAAAATATAGATCTAGTATATAATCTCGATACTCTTTAAGGAATGGAAGAAATGTATTCTCTACAAAGTCTTCATCCAGCTTCGGATTTATCGGTAGACTGAAGACTCTTTTGCTCATTACTATTACCTGTTAGTTTATTGAATAGGTCTAGATTAAGGTTATCCTCAATTCTATCAAAAGTTGGAAGTCTAGGTTCAGAACCATCCGCTAATAATTTATCTAGGTATGGTTTCATCTTATTCTGTATCTTAGCAATACCAGAATTAAGAAGTCCAGAATATTGCAATGCAATATTAACTGCATAAATCTGATCCTCCTCTCTCATCATAGCAATAGAATCCATATTACCAACACCTATTCTACCAGTAGTATAAATGTCAATAGCAGCTTGTTTACCCATACGAGCAATCCAATACTTCCTCTCAGTCTCTTCATCATATTCAGCAGCCTCTTCTACCTCTTGAATAGTATCAAAATTATTATTAATATAATCAAGGAAAGGTTGCAGCTCACTATCATACTGACGGATATTTACTTTAAACTTACCGCAGTCTAATTTATATTCAGCAATATCTAATTCGATAAGTTCCCTTTCAAAGGGATCATCTTCAACTTCTAACTTTGCTTCTAACTTAGCTATCTGTATTTCTTTTCTTCGTAAATCATATTTTATTTTTTTTCTCTCATGATTTCTACTTTCAATCTCGACTAAAACTTGTCGGAGTTGTTTGAAATCAGTTACATTACCATTGATAACAAAATTCTTAATTTGCTCCTTTGTCATCCCATAGTGCATTGAGTTCTCTACCCAATCCTCAACTTGGTCTGACGTTATTAAATTTGACATAGTGTAGAATTAAATAATTAAACTTTCAGTCCAGGATCAACTGCATTGACAGTCAGTACATCGCCTTCTTCATGTACTTCACCAAGCTCTTTAGCTTGATCATTAGGTACAGGTATGCCCATATACTTCTGCCAAAGAACGTTTAGTTCTTTTATTGTAGCACAAGATGAGAATTCTTGCTTGACCTTTAGCATATCTGCGTAAAGATCTACTACCTTTTCTTTAAAATCTGCGGAACCAGCTAGTATACCAGCAGCAACATCTTCCTTTTTAGATCCTTTTGCGGCTACAATACTATCTATAACTGGTGTTTCACCGTCAAGATTGTTAGATTCCCGTACCTGTGCTTCCCACAAGAACTGCTCTAACTTAGAGTTTCTTGACTTAAGTGTTAAAAATTTACGATCATATTGATCTTCAATAATAAGTTTTGCTGATACCTTCATGAATTCAATAGCAGCATCAATTCTTTCTTGGGGAAGTTCTATGATAGTCTTACCATCCTTCTCCTCAAGTGCATACATATCATCTTCAGATAAAGGATCTTCGTCTGTAACCTTAACTACAGCACGAATTTCACCGAAGTGCTTTGTTCCCCATCTACCCAAATCTTCACTAATTTCCTCAAACGAACGAGGTAGGGTATAAAGATCTCTAGCCCATTTCTCTTGCACAGAGAATACACAGACACCAAACATATTCCAGATAACATTGGATGTACTAATCCAATCAATCTCATCGCATCTTCTGCCTATGTAATACTTTAATTTCACTGCATCTGTTGACATTGTTACATCCCCGTATAACCGTACATTAGAGTACCGTATTCTGAAGCAGCACCAGATGCCCTTCCACTAGTACCTAAACTATCCATTCGACTATCTCTTTGGAAACTGTGACTTGCATATGTGAATAGATAACCATTATTATTCTGGTTACCATCATACTGACCACAAATAAATCCATACTCATTTCCAGTATGCATTGTTTCCTCACCAGTTGTTATGCCATTCTTACTGACACTTGCTCTACGACCACCATTGTAAGAATCTCTTACATGCCAATCATTAGAAGTACGATAACCACCACCAGTGTTCCAGTACATGAAACCATTTCTACTTGAAAGGGTTTTGTTAGTACCATCAGTACCTGGGTTATCTGCCCAAGAGTGGAATGATTCTGTAGCAAAGTTAAAGTTCTGTCCAGAACCCTGTTTGATCCATCCTACTGTAGCACCTTGTCCACATGCAGGGTTGTTCTGATCACCATTGGGGTGAGTTGTACTCTGGTTATTTGATGCAGTAATCAAATTATATTTCGTTATCTGAGAACTATTACCACCATGAACATATGCATAATTGAAATCCTTCTTCATACATGACGTTCTATTTCTAGTAGTTGCCATCGAAGTAGCAGCACCAGTATTACTATCAGTAACCATACTGATAGAAGATACTAAATTAGTGGTTGCGTTCCAACTATCACCTGTAGCAAATATGTAACTCTTGAATGAAATATTCCATGCTGAGTCAATATAAGCACCTGACCATGTAGTCAAATCTCCTAAGTTAGCCTGTGAGAATGTGGAGTGTGTAAGTCTGTTTACATTTTTCCAAGAATTACCACCACGATATCCACACTGACTATATCCTCTAGTGATATCAAAACCTGCTTTATATGTCGCTTGAGCAGAACCTTCAGAAGTTCCTTCATTACCAGTATCCCAATATGCAGTACCAGAAGTACCACCAGATCTCAGAACCCTACCAAGGTTAGAAGCATCTTGTGCGGGTAGAGTTACAAAAGGTGATCCATTCTGTAGAAGTGATCCAGTAAAATTAATATTTCCAGTAACATCTACGTTACCATTATAATTAGCACCACCAGTAGGAAAACTAACTGCCCCACTCTGGTTTAAATTGGTTACTTCATCAACTTTAATTCTTGATGCCATTAGACTTCTACCTCCTCAATAGCAAAGCCTTCTTCAAAGGTAACTCCAGCACCTTTCTTTTGTTCTAAGATTTCATCCATATCATAGTCCTCAACGGGAAGTAGATATTCATCAGCTGGTATTAAAATCTTTTCACTATTTACCTTAGTTGTACCGTTATACCAATCAAAGGTATATCTAAATGCAAATACATTATTATTTTGAGGAATAGCTACTCGCTTATTCTTCACTACCTTTAACTTGGTGTAAGTTAATCTAAACTCGTCTAGTGCTTGTGCCATTATTTTACGTACATAGCTCCATAGTTGTGCCAATCACCACCAGAACTATTCCAGAAAGGAGCGTTCTGATAACCAGATCCATTTCCACCCCAGAAGCTTCCAGACCAACAAGCTCCATACCACCATGGTGCTCTATTGTATAAGTTTGCACAGTTACCACCATACTGGTCTTGGTCTCTATCAGTAGTAGTAAAATTATAACCGTTACTAATATGGTATGACCAAACTCCAGGGTTAGGACTTCCCAACTCAACGTTAAGACTATTTTCTCCTACCCAATCATAGTTGGCACCCCAACCTGTCCATCTCCATCTTGCTCTTTTACTATGAGTACCAGTAGATCCTAAAGGAACACTTGAACTAGCAACATAGTAAACAACATCTCTGTTCGCATTATTTCCATTAGCAATTCCTTGCCAACCATCTAGTCCCATCCAGGCAGCATACTGTTTAGGATCTCCACTACCCCATGTAGAACCACTACTTACATAATGCTCAGTAGATGTTGCTGCTTGTGCGTAAGTTAATGCAGGAATAGAAATATTATATACATTACTTGCCACCATAGTCCATCCACCACCATCATAAGAAGTATCAAGCCATTGCTTCTTAGCAACTCCATTAACCTTAACCCAATACCAACCCGTAGCAGGGTTAGAAAGGTTAACCATAACATCTGTTGCTTTATCAAATGCTTTATCAGCAGAACTTCCATCTGGTTTTGAGTCACCAACAGCAACCCATTCAGTTCCATTATAAGCTTCAAATACAGATAATGTGCTATTCCATCCAATCAACCCAGTCTCAGCAGAAGGTCTAGTTGCAGTAGTCCATTCTGGTAATTTAAGGTTACCTTCAATTCTCAATTTGTGACCACTAGGAATTCTTACGTCATTACTATACGTAGAAAATCCTTGTAAATCATGAACGGTTAGTGTACTCATATCCTTTTAAACAATACTCCAAGATCCGCCATTATTAATGGTAATTGTCGTACCATTATTTATAGAGATCGGACCAGCGGAGAAACAGTTATCTCCATTATTTACGTTGATGTTTTCACCAACACTATTGCGGTTCCTTCTAAAGACACCGTATGTATCAACCCAGAGTTTGTCTCCACTTGCCCTTAGAACTGTGGACTTCTGACCAGATGATAAACTCTCACTTGCAAGCAAGTTAATACCATTTAGTTGGGCAACTTCTAGACCATATGTTGATTGTGTTCTATCACTACCTGAGTAGAATGTCCAGCAACCATTATCATTAAGTGAACCAATACCATTATCAGTATCACTTCTAAAGAAGAAGTCACTACCAGTCCTGAAATATGTATGAGAGTTATTGGAGAAGTAGAATCTTGGTTGACCACCAGCATCATTCAACCATGTGTTAACAGATGCAGGGAAGTAAGGAAGATTAAGTGCTGAATAACCATCAAGTAAATCAGCGTTCAAGTTAGCACATACAGTTGTTGAACTAACTGAGATAGGAGCAGTACCAGTTGCAACTGTAGATGTAAGTTGACTTGTTGTACGAATAGAACCATTAACATCAAGAGGATAACTTGGTGTTGTGTCTTGGATACCAACGTAATAATTTCCACCATCCTGTCTTAGTGTTAATATATCATTATCACTGGCAGATGAATTTCTAAGACCAAATCTAGCAATTGCTCTGTCACCAGACTCACGACCTGCTTTAATGTATAAACCACGATCATTACCATGATGACCAACTCTAAGAATAGCACCAGTATCATTTGAATCATTACCAGCAGCAAAGTGTGCTATTTCTTTATATCCTGATGAACCACCACCATCTGTTGCTGCAAGTAGTGTAGTGTCTGTACCAGCAGAGAAGTTTGCTTGTGGATCGTTAGTACCAATTCCAAGTCTACCTCCACGGAAGTGGACGTTATTATATGATAGAGATGTTCCATCCCAACCAAAGTCATTACCATCAGTACCAAAGCGGATGTAACCAACAGAACCACTGCTTCTACCCTTAATGGATAGTGAGTTAGTTGTTGCCTTACCTAGGTCAACACCATTACCACCAGCAAGTTGTAGGACAGCAGTACCAGTGTTATTGAATACACCTTGGTCAGCAGTTAAATCGTTAACTGTAAGGTGTCCAGAAGCGTCTCTACGGGCGATTGTATTACCACTGGCAGCAGTAGACTGGACAAATCCATCTAAGTAATGAGCGTCTAGCTGAGATGAACTACCATCGTTACCTGCGTGCCACACGGTGTTACCATTAACGGTAATGTCACCAGTATTAATTCTTAAAGTACCATTTCCATTATTACTATTACCACCAGAAATGTAGAACTGAACGTCGTAATCAGGAGCTTGTCCAGAAGAACGGAAGTCTACTGTTGGAGTTGTAGAAACAGATCCCTTACCAATTTGCAGTTTAGCACCTGCAGCAGCATCACGTAATCCAATAACAGTAGTAGAACCACCAGATACAGGGTTAGATGATGTTACAGTCCACTTAGTTCCTGGGTTAGGACCAAAGACATATATGTTTGCGTTGGTATTATTACCAACAAAGCTTATTGTACCTGTAACTAATGTATAGATCTCGCCAGATGTATGAGTAAGTTCACTAACACCATTAGCATCAACTACGATAGAACCAATGTTGTTTGTTGCACCTACATCAGAGTAGATAGTGTAAGTACCACTTGGATTGATGTTACCATTAGCACCAGTTCTTGCGTGATAATCAGGAATGTATAGAGTATACTTCAGACCACTATCATTAACATAGAAGTTCTCGAAGACCATCTTGTTCTGACCGAGAACCTCAGGTAAGAACATATCACCCACTGGATGTGATCCAGCACGAGTGTTACCGAAGTTGTAACCAGATTGATACCATAGACCTTGTGAACCATCTAGTTTATCAGCATCTAGGCCACTTGCTGCACCATCATTATTTGCAGACCAGATCTTTGCCCAGTTGCCGTATACAGCGTTACCACCAGAGTTACCTCTTAACCAAAGGTTATCATTATCAGTGTAACCAATTTGAAGTGAAGCAGAACCTGTTGCTTCTCTTCTGTAGGTCATGATACCGTGTGTGGTACCACCATCAGTTAGACCAGTTGCACTGTTATTTCTCAATGCAGCAGAAATACCGTTTGCTGCCTGAGAAGGTGATGGGTTAGAAGTTAATGATGCAGTCTCGTTGAATATTCTGTTTGCAGTATCTGCAGTACCAGATATAGAAATGTTGTAAGTAGTATTTGCAAGACGTGCAGGATCAAGTGTACCAGCAGTTAAATTACCTGCATTCTGATAGAATGCACCGTGGTTACCATCCAGTTTGTCAGCATTAAGTTCAGATCCAGCACCCTGATCAATAGTTACCTGACCATTATTGTCAATTACGAAACCACCTTGATCTTGGTTACCGACTGCCTGGTTAGCAACATCCTTACGGAACTTAAATACACCGTAGTTACCATAGACAGTAGCAGCAGGTGTTAAGTTATCACCCTTTCTAATGTCAATCTCAATGTTACCATAAGATCTATTGATAGTACCCTTAACAGCAGTTAGGATTGCTCCAGAACCACCACCAAGTTCTGCAGGAATTGTAATACTAAATCCAGCAGTATATCCAGTACCAGAGTCGGTTACAGTAGCAGATGTAATAACACCACTAGTTACAATATAAGTTGCTCTTGCAACACCATTGTCAGTAACACTTACGTTACCACCTTCAAGTGGAATGTTCTGATAAGTTCCATCAGTATATGATGTACCACCATTGGTGATTGTAATACTATCAATATAAGTACTATCTGTTAGAGATCCACCAACAACTACACAATCCTGAGTAGTAGGTCTAATTGCTTGTAGTGCATACTCCCAAGAAGAATCACCACGTAAGAATGTGTAAGAGTTAGAAGTACCTTTATTTGCAAGACGTTCTGGGTCAACAACACCAGCAACAATGTTAGAAGCATCAATGTTTGTTGATGTTAACTGTGTCCAGTTTGCTGCATTAGATGCAGAAGTATTAATTACTCTTGTAAGGTCAATAATTCTCTTACGAGAAACATTACCTGAGTTAGTTCCAGAAGATGCAGATGTTACTGTATACTGGTTAGCATTAACTAGTGAGATAGTATAGAAGCCATCATTGGCACCACCACTAGTAAAGTCTAAGTATGCTAGGGCAGCATTAGAAAGATTGTGACCGTTCTCATTAACAGTAATAGTTGTACCAGATTGAGCGTAAGTACCAGTTCCTAAGTTAGCACCAGATCCATCAAGGATGTAGTCACCAGCATCAAACTTGATCTGGTTTGCAATGTCGATGTTAACTCTACCTTCAATCTGAGCAGCAATTGTTGCTGTTGTACCAGATGATACTTGAGGAGTTACAGTTGGTTGACTGTAGTATCCAGAACCAGGATTGGTAATAGTAACCTTAGTTACAACACCACTTGTTACGTTAGCAGTAGCAGTTGCCTGTGTACCTGAACCTGAATCTGGAGCACTAATTGTTAGTGCAAAGTCTCCAGAGTAAGAATCACCACCATTACTAATAACGAAGTTGTAAATTTGACCATCGTTATATGACTGAATAGTACCACGAGCAGTAGTAGAACTACCAGTTAGGATATTACCATTAGTGAATGAGTAAGCACTATTAGGTGTAAATGCTAAGAACTGAGATTCTAAGTCATTCTCCAAGATGTAGGAGATTGCAGTACCATCAGTTGTGAATGTATGAGTACCTGTACCTTGACCTGTTAGATCAACTGCTTGTCCATTAGTTGCATTAGATGATGTTGTAGCAAGCTTAAGGTTGTCATCATCAACTTTAATTATAAAGTACTTGGTGTTAGTTGAAAGACCACCAATTGCAGTAGTACCTTCAGTATATGTTAAACCATCACCAGTGTTTAATCCATGACTTGTAATGGTAATGACTTCAGTACCTGTGTTAACTCCAGCAGGAGCAACACTAAAGTCTGTAGCAGTTGTTTCGATTGCGATGTCACCAGCACTTGCGTCCTCAATAGCAAGTCTTTCTACCTGAGATGTAACAGACGTAATGTTGAAAGGACGTAAAGCAGGTATCTGGTCAATGTTGATCTTACCTGAAGACGTTAACTGAACCAGTGCAGATGGAACTGCGTTTGTTGAATATGGCTGGTTTAGATATGGTCCAAGATTATTTGAAATGTAATCCTTGACGGATGCCTGTGTAGGTAGTAAAGCATCAGATGCGAAAGTACCACCAAGGTTATCATCGTCAGAGAAACCAGTAATCGTGATGTCACCACCAACGATCTTAATGGATGATAATTCTGAGATACTAACAGTACCAACGAAACTAATAGCACCAGTTCTGTTGTAGATAGTAACGAAATTACCAACCTTGAAGTCACCAAATTCGTTAGTACCTGAGGTATAAACCTGACCGTAACTCTGCTCTGAAGCTTCATATGCAGTACCTAGACCAAATCCACCATTCTGAGGTAGAGCAGCATAGGTATTACCAGATCCAGAGAATTCCCAAGTATGTGATGAGGAGTTAACAACAGATGGTCTGTGGAACTGAATTGATTTGTTTACAAGAGCACTTAAGTTACCATCAGCATATCTGTAACGAGTGTTAGGACTTGCATCTAATGTGTAGTCCATTGACCTGTTGGTCGTGATCTTAGCAACTATCTGAGTTCCTGGAGAACCACTGACTATTTCAGTCTCAAGAATGATATGCTCAACAGCAGGATCAGTTGGAGAAACATCACCAATTCTAATGATATAATCTTCAGTAGGTCTGTTTGTTAGAGTTGTACCTGAAACCTGAATAATCTGTCTACCAGTTTCAACTCCATTACCATCAACGTCATTAGTAATACTATCAATGACACCGATATCAAAGCTGTAGGGTTCGTCTCTAATTCCTGTTGCACGTAGAGAATACGTACCAAAGTTAGATGCTGAGTTAGTGACAGATGCATAACCACCAGACTGACATACAATACCATCTTGACAGAAGATAGCAAATACAGAAACCAACTGGGTGTAACCATCATTGGTGACGTTGTATGCAGTACCACCAAAGCAGATGATGGTGAATGCGTTTGCAACCATCGACTTACCTTGTGGGTCGAATTGTGCAACTGTATTACCTTGTGAATTAAGTTTTAAGCCTGGGCGAGGTACGTTTGGTGTAGCACACTTAGCACCGTCAATGTCACATCCAGATCCTCCCAAGAAGGAGATTAGAGAGGAGTTTTGGATGTAAGGTGATGCCTCAATAACAGGCAAGTCTAAGAAGATATTAAGTAATGGGAATGTATACTTATTAGCATCCTGCTCAGAAATAAGAGGATCAGGATTTGTAATAGTACCACTGTATAAAGTAGCACTTGACAATACGTTATCTAAGATACCCCAATTAGTAGTAAGTGCAGAAACTACGTTAGCACACTCAGGAGCACTTGAATCTACTGTAATAGAACCATTAGATTCTGGAAGAATGTTAGAGAAGAAACCTGCTTCTAAATCATTTCTAATTGCTTTGATTGATAACTCTTTAGCATATGCAAAAATTGCACGAGTATAATCAACTTCTTCGGTAACATGGTTGATAGCACCACTTAAGATATACTTATTAGCAGCTTCAACTGTCTTAGAGTTACCACCATAACGTAAGTCATACTGGAATGCTCTCAATACATGAAGAATGTCATCAAGACATTGTTGATCTCCAGGTGAGAATGTTCTGGTTACTGCATTTAAGTTGCCATATGAACCATCTGTACCAAGTGCAGTTGTAACTATACCAAAGAATGTATCAACTGCAGATACTACATCAGTACATGTTGGTGTAGAAGCAGTAGTGTCTGTAGCATGTGCAAGACTATCTGTAACGATTGCTTGCTCAACAATAGAGAATAAAGTATCAACTGTAGACTTAGGAGTTGTGCAACCACCAACATCAACAGTAATTGATAGATCTTTAGTTTGTTCTACACCATGCCAACCTTTAATGTTAACTGTTTCGTTGGCAATTACCTGTTGAGTAATTTCACTTGCTATCTCAAAAACAGCACGAGCTTGGAATTCCTCACCATCTACATGTGTAGTTCCTACAAAATATCCTGCATGATCGTATACAGCATCATTACCACCATTAACAAGGTTATATGCGACAGCTCTTAAAACGTCTGAGCAGTCATCCTTACAATCTTGATTGTGGTTAGGAATTGTAAATCTTGGGTTTGCAATAGGATCAGTTGCTCTTGGATAGCTGCTAGTACCACCGCCACCATGAGTACAACTTAACTGTAATGATTCTACTGCAATTCTAATTGTAGAAGTTGCATGACTAATAGCATCAGCAGCTGCAGTCTGATAGGTATGAGCTGTTGTATTAGTTGAAGGAATAGTATCCAATACTAATACATCAAATGTATTTGCAGTTACATTAAAGCAGTTGATCCACTTATCAGCAATTGGGTCTGTTGAACGAGGATATGCGGTTGTTCCACCACCACCATGAGTACAGCTAAAGCTTATAGCACCAACAGCAAACTTAACTTTATCACCAGCTTTAAATCCATGATTGTTAATGGTGACAGTCATAATACCCGTTGAAGGATTATATGCACCACCAGTTGCTGTATGCGTAGTAGGAGCTGTAAGACTATTAGCTCCAATAGTCATTGTTAATGCACCTGTAGCAGGAGTATAAGATCCTGCAGAAGGTAAATAATTGGTTATACTTGAAGCAGTTGATCTCTTAACACCATTAGCAACAGCACTCACAAATGAGTGTGCATAGTTACCACCACTAATTACAGAGTTGTTTAATGCAGACTGATAAACGTGTGCACTATTGTTAGATGAGATACCAACATCAAGAGTTATTGTAGTTGAAGTTGTTGCTACTACAGGAACTGCAGTTTGATATGACTTATCACGTTTCTGTGTAATTCCACCTGTTGTTGCAGATACAAATGTATGAACATCTGTATTTGTTGATGGGATTGAAGATAATACTTGAATTTCAAATGTCGTGGAAGTTACATTTCTAATCTTCTGCCACTTTCCAGCAATAGGATCACTTGATCTTGGATATGCTTTCTGTGCAGCAGCTCCAGATGCACCACCAAATGCACAACTGAATGTAATAGAACTTTCAGCAAGTTTAACCCAATCACCGTTCCTCATTCCATGAGCAGCAGTCGTCTCGACATGCATAATACCTGATGATGGGAAGTAATGAGTACCACCCTTGGTTACAGCACCAGTAGATGTTCCACCCTGCCAAGTATGAGTATAGTCACCACCACTAGTAATAGCGTTACTTGCAGTGAATCCAGGCTTCCATCTGTGAGTAGAAGTATCTGAAGCAGTACCAACATTCAGAGTAATTGTTGTATCAGTTACAGCTGTAATGTTGACCGCTGTATCGTATGCAGGGTCATCTGAGGTTGCACCACCTTGACCAGAAGCACGAGGATATAAGTGATCAGTTCCATAGCCATCAGTATTACACTGGAAGCTAAGAGACTGATTAGCAATCTTAACACTGGTGTTTGCCTTAAGGCTATGAGCACCAATAGTCAAAACCATGATACCTGTAGTAGGATCATATGTTGCATCAGTTACTGTATGTTGTACTAAAGGAGATTGTCCAACATTTAAAGTAATTGTATCTGCACCTGTTGCTTTAACAGGAATAGACTTTCCGTAGTATGGGTCACTTGCTCTTGGATATGTCTTAGTTGAAGTGTTGCCATCCATTGTACAATTGAAGGACAATGAACCAGGCTTAACGAATACGCTATCGCTAGTTGTTAATCCATGAGAAGCACCAACTGTAAGAACCATATCACCACTTGCTGCATTGTAAGTAGCATCAGTGACATTGAAATGTGTTCCATCCTTAGCACTGTGTGAATCAACAGCTACTCGTGGATAAGAGTGCTCAGTAGAATTACCATCAGCAGCACACTTGAATGTAATAGCACCATTAGTTAACTGAATATTCTCTTTAACATGCTTCAAACCAAGGGCTGTTGAAGATACAAAAGTATGTGCATTATCAACTGATAATGCTACACCACCAGTACAATCAAACTTAAATGTATTTTGAGTAACATCCCAAATGTTTAACCACTTACCATCAGCATATTGGCCAGCCTTTGGATAAGATTCATTTCCACTACCACCATAATCACAACTCATGGTGATACTACCAACAGCAACGTTGATCTTATCTCCTTCTTGGAAACCGTGATCATTAATAGTCACAGTCATAATACCTGTGCTATTTTCTAAAGTAGCACCAGTGACTGTATGTGACGTAGGAGCACCTAAGGTATGATTACCTATAGTAACTTCCATAAGACCCGTTGCAGGGGTATATACAGCGTTTGTAGGAGTGAATGTAACAGGAGGTGTAGTACCTACGTTAATTTGGAATGTATCAGTAGTTACTTGAGAAATACTCTTCCAAACATTAAGTGCAGGGTCAGTTGCTCTAGGATATGTGTGCTTGGAGAAGTTGTCATCCATTGAACATGTGAATGTCAATGAATCTTGTGCAACCTGTATTTTCTCACCAGCAGTGAAACCATGATTAGGAACTTTAAGAGTTAGAATACCTGTAATTGGTTCGTATGAAGCATCAGTTACTGTATGCTGAGTAAATCCAGTATCGTTATAAACAACTGCTCTTGTTACAGCATTAGCATCTGCACTTGACCACGTATGGGTACTAACATCAGTCTTGGCTTTACCAACATTGACTTTAATATTATTAGCATCTACCTTCTGTACACCAAGCCACTTATCGTAGAATGGATCAGTAGTACGAGGATAAGACTTAATATCAGTATCGCCATCTAGATCACAAGTAAACTTCAGAGACTCTTGTGTAAACTTAACTCTATCTCCATCCTCAAATGGATGACCAGCAATGGTCAAAGTCATATATCCAGTTAAAGGCTCATATGAACCTCCAGTTGGAGTGAACTGGTAAGTAGATAATCCTACCCATGTATGAGCAGTTGTATTAGTAGGAGTTGTTCCGTTTAATGCATTGATAGTAATATCATTTCCAGATACTGCATCAACAGGAACATCAGTTAAAGAAGAAATAAAACGTTCTACTGCTTCTTCTGAAATAAACTTATTATTAGCATTAATTAAATTACTAGCATCCTGAGTTAAGTTAGGTACAGTACCATAAGTTGCTCTATCTAAAGTTATGGTCTCATAAACTTGAGGATGTGTTGTATGTGGATGTCTAAGAATAGGTAAGTTACGAAGTACCTTGGTAGCATATCCCTTAGCATTATTGAATGCAGTTACATACTTACTTTGATTACTTGTAGTTACATCTTTAAGGAAGTAATTAGCAGCATCATATACTCTATCATTACCACCCCACTTAAGGTTATGGTAAAGTGATTTCTGAAGGAAGTCCTTAATATCATCAGTACATGCTGTATTACCAGTAGGAACACTATATCCAGTGTCAGCAACCATCTTCTCGACAGCTACTTCAGCAATCATCTCAGCATTAGCAGCAATTAACTCTGCAGCATCTGCCTGTTTGTTATTGACTGGGAAACTATTTGGAGTTCTATATGGTTTTCTTATATCCTGGAAAGTACCATCAGTTCCAGTTGATTCATTAGCAAGAGTAGTTTCTCCGAGATCTAGAACAAAAGTTCTATGATCAATAATATCAGAGATTGCCCATGTACCATTGATAGCAGCAGTTCCACTACCAGCAATCTTAACACCAGCAGCAACGCCAACATTAACAGTGACTGTACCTGCAGCATCTACTGCCTTAATTGCTAAGGTAGCACCATATGCAGGATCTGTTGATCTTGGATAGGTGTGAGATGTAGCATTATTGTCTCTAGAGCATGTGAAACTTAGAGCACCATTAGCAATGGTTAATGTATTGGCAGTTGTATAACTGTGTGCACCGATTGTTAATACTAGGTCTCCTGTTACAGAATTATAATCTGCACCTGTGACATTCTTTTGAACACTACCCTGAGTAATAGTAATAGCATTAGTTGCTGTACCACCATTATAAGTATGGGCATGGTTCTGGAAACCACGGAATAAATTATGTCCAGTATTACACTTAACTGTTAATTTATTATATGCAGTACTCCATGAAGTAATAGGATGTGTAAATGTATCTCCTAATGCACTGAATGTAGTAGGTCCAATTACAAGAGTACTACTTCTAGTAGAAGACTTCTCATAATGAGACTTAATATATCCGTATGCTTCTTCTGTAATAAATTCTTGGTTCTTCCTAATAGATTCAGCACCATCTCTAAAACGAGCAGTCTGAGAAATCTTAGTAAATCCGTAAGGAGAGTTCCTTAATGATGCTAGAACATAGTTACTTGTAGAAATAACTGCCTGGTTGCCAGTAGGATTTAAAGTTGCATCAAATACACTAATAGCTGCTCTTACAACAAACTCTAAGGAGTAACCATCAGCACGCTCAATACGATGAGTAATATACTTACGTCCATTAAGATCTTCAACGTTATCTAAGATACTAACTGTAGATCCACTAGATGTTGAAGTATTAGTTGTTGATTGAATATTTGCTGTTCTAAGTACAAAAGTAACCGTAGTATTAGAACTATTGTACCTACCATATCCCATACCTAATGCAGTATTGCCAGGTAAGGAAGGAGCTCCAGATCCTAAAGAGAAATTATCAATATGATATGTCTTACTTAATGCTTCAGATCCAGCTCCACTGAAGTTAAACTTAAGACCACATTCTCCTAGAGAAATCCAGTTATTGAATAACGAAGTAGTAAGTCCATTATCTACAGTACTTAATTCAACTGTGACTTGACCATTCGCAGCTAAAGACCAAGATGAGTTTACAGAACCACCAAAGTTAATAGCACTACTTACAAATCCGTAGAGATTAACTTCCTGACCTACTTCATAATCATGGTATGAAGTACCTGCAAGAGTAAATGTAGGACCATTATATGTCTGCTGTGTAGCTAAAGATGTATCAATAGTATTGATTGATAATATCTTAGTAGCGTCTTCAAACCTTTGATATCCACTACCTGTAGTACTAAACGTAATAGTAGTAGGATTATCATTTCCTTGTGCATCCTTAAGTAAAGCATTAGCAGCAGATGTTGCGAACCTTACCCAATTAGCATTTTCTTTGTAGATATAATAAGTAGTTCCATCTACAAGACCAGTGATGCCACCCATCTTGCTCTGACGATATACTACACCATCACCAGTTGCATATTGGTGATTGTTAATAAAGATATGATTACCTTCTGGCATAATTGAGCCAGTAGTAAACAAGTGAAGAGCAGTAGTTGGAGATACTGCAGTTATATCCTTTCTACCTGTAGTTGAAGTAGTTGTAGTAGCGTTTAACCAAGTATCATAAAGTGCGATAGTATTAGCATCAATAAACCGTACATAATACAGACTATTATCAATAAGACCACCAAGAGCTGCGGCGTTCTCATCTTTCTGATAATAAACCTCATCACCTGTCTTAAAAGTATGTCCAGTGATGGTAATAGTATCGTTAGTTATGTTGACCTTAGTTGCATCAGCAGCAAAGGCAGTTGTTTCTCTCTCAGAATTAATTGTATGCTGATAGATCTGGTTAGAGATAGTCTCTAATTCAGGTCTTAATGACTCAGCGTCAGCAACGTCAAATCTGTCAGATGGACTATTCTGTAAATCAGTAACAATATTTGCTGCTACAGCATCATAGAATATTTTCTCAGCATCCTGGAATACATCATTAACACCAGACGTAATCAGAATAGTTACGTCACCTGTAGAGTATGGTGATGCAACAGGACCAGTAAAGTTAATGGTTTGAATAGTACCTAAGGTACCTGAAGATCCACCTTGTACAAAATAACCAACTTGTAAAGTTGTGTTATTACCTGTATGGTTAGTAAAGGTAATCTTAAATATGTTATCACCACGGAATTTATCACCAGGTATTGCAGGAACTTGTCCCAACTCTGGCTCATAATACATACGTTGCTTATCGTCAAAGACGAATGCATACTTCCAAGTATGAATTACTGTACTCTGTGGATCAGAAGCATTCTGTAATGCGTCTCTGAATACAACACCAAACACATACGTCTCATTAGACGCTTTAATCATGTGACGGTCAGCATTCATCGGTCTGACAATTACACGACGTAAGTTGTCACCGATTAATGAACAGTTTCTAGGAAGTGAAACTGGGTTATCTTCTAGATATTCACCACCAGATACGATCAATGAAACGTACTCGTCACTAGGATCTGGTTGTGCTTTCTGTAAAGTATAGGCAATCTGTGCGCCTTTCTTAATGGTTTTTACAGGTCTTGCAGCAGAACGACCATCATTTAGGTCACTACCAATAGTTGCAGACACATAAACACGTCCACCAGTGTCATTAGTAGCAACTTTATAAACAAAATCTGTAGTTGCAATACGTCTTGACTGGTCAGTCAGAGGTGGAGTATCGGCAGTTGGGTAAAATGTTGTACCAAAAGTATCACTTGTTACGTCTGTATCTTCGTAGTTGATTAAATTAGGAGCACGAAGAGCCAGTGCAGGGTTGATAATGGTCTGGATGTCTAAGTTAACAACCTGAGCAGTATCAGAAATGATAGAACGAGTGGTTCTGATTTGACCCTCAACGTCAAGTTCGTACTGAGGATCGGTAGTATTAACACCAACGCGAATATTATTTTGAGGATTTACATTTAATGTTAATGCATCTTTCTCATTAGCATCAACACCCACAGACATTTCTATGGAGCTATCACCTTGAATACTTAAAGAACGTACTCTCTTATATGCACATGTATTACCAGCAGTAATTACACCTAAATTTGTACTAGTAAATTGAAGATTATCGTCGTCTACCTTTGTTACAGTATACTGTCCGTCTGTTTCACCACCAGATGTAAAGTCAATATATAATTTTTCACTACCAATGAACCCGTGTGCAACGGAAAGAATGTTTACAGTACCAGTTACCGTCCTACTATAAGTAGCGTTTACCCAATTACCTGTAGGAGTTGATCCAGAAGCCTGTATTCTCTGCTGGTCAGAATTAATCTTAAGAGCCATTAGTTTCCTAAACCGTTATGAAACGACTGTAATATCTAAAACACCAATCCATTTAACAGTAGAATTGGTTGTCACTGACTTTACCTCAAATGTAAAGTATGGATCATTTCCTATTTGGAAAGCATCAGGAGTTACATTCCAAACTTCCTGTCCAGGAGGATGATTTCTAATAATATTTTCATAAACTGCTGATGTTGTTGGTGTACCATCATTAGCAGTGGTAACTACAATATCAAATGTTGTTGCATAAACATATTGATTACTAGTAGTTTCCTGACCAAAAACTCTTGCCTTGATAAAAGAAACTCTATCAGCGGCTAGAGCAGGTGAGTTTGTTGCAAGAGCAGTAGTGCCATCAAGTGTCAATTGTAAGGTATTGTTAGCAGCATCAGTTACTCTCTTAACAAGATACTTGTCATGCGTCGCATCAGCGAAATTATCGCTGACCATATGAATTGCTGAAATGTTCTTGAGCTCGAAACTAGTGTTAACGACCTCTGTAGATCCTACAGCAAATCCTCCAATTGATGAGAAATTTTTGGTTGGCATAACGTTATATTACCTCAGGTTTATTTATACCTTGACTTTAGTAGTTGTATATCTACCAGTGAAGGATGTGGATGTTGTTGCTGCGGAAGACTTATTCAAACTGATATTAATATCATTACCTGCAACCGCAACTGTTGCATCCATCAAGTCATTATCCGATGTAATGGAGTTAGTAATTGTTGCATGAGCAGCAGTACCTGCAGCAGCACATATAGCAGTCACCTCAAACATGTGAACTTTGCCATCATCACTTTCGATAGTGATAAGAGTCTTAGCACCTTTGTATGATGTCTTATCAAATGCAGTAATAGAAGCGTTTGAAGTAAATGATGATATTTGACCACCTTCTACTCTACAATCATCCAACTCAACAAAATCACCAGTTGAATCAAATACTGTTAAGTAACTAGTAGTACCAGCATTCCACCCTCTATTAATCTTCCATGCTGCTTGTGCAGCGTTAGCATCCAAACTAATAAATGGTTTACTATCTAACTGACTTACAAAGTCTTGGTTAACAACATCAAGTCTAGCAAAAGCTGGAGCAGTATTTGCTATTGTTGCAACTGTGAATGTTACATCATTTGCAGGAGTAGCAGCACCAAGTAAGTCACCTTGTATAGTAACTGTCTCAAGTGCTTCAAATCCTGTACCTGCATTATTGACTGTAACAGATGACACATTCTGTGAACCATCTATTACAACATCAAATGTTGCTCCTACACCTTCAAACTCTCCAGTACCTGCAACACCAGTGAATGTAGATGTAGTATATACACCTGAAGTTGAAGTAGGAGAACCAATAGTTGCAATTGTACCTTGAACAGGTACTGCTCTTAATCTTAATCCACCAGTAACCTCAAAGTCTTTCTTAGTCCTAACCTTTGCTACTGATATACCATTTCTCTTGACCTCAAAAGAATCAACTGAGTTGTCAGTACCATCAACTGTTAAAGTACCAGGTACGCTAAGTAATTTTGAAGTTTTAAATATAAGTTTATCTTTATCAACTGACAAACAGTTAACACCTTGAGCAAAGAACTCAAATGTATCTTCATCTGCACCTGGTGCTGATTCAGTTAATATGTAAGTATCTTGGTCAACGTCTCTAACACCACCAAGAGAAACAAAGTCAGTTCCGTTATAACCTTCAAATTGTAATTGGGTAGTATTATATCTAATAGCACCTGGTCTACGATCTAATACATTAGGACGTTGGTTTGTAGTACCTGAAGGAACTATTAATGAACCTGTAGTATCACAAAGAACATCAAATCCTCCACCTGGTTTTAGAACAACACCAGAACCATCTATATCATTAATTGTAACTGTTCTACCAGAACCACCACCTGCAGCAGTGATTGTTAAAGTATCTCCTACAGCATAATTTTGACCTTTAGCTACGACTGTGACTGCACTAAAGTCTCCACCAGAAACAGTAACGGTTACAGTACATCCGACACCAGAACCACTACTTGTTGTTGCAGTTCCAGTGTAAGTACCATCAGTATATCCAGTTCCAGTACCTGTAACTGTTACACCCAATACCTGACCAAATGATCTTGTAGATGTCGTACTATTATTAGCAACAACATTATCTCTTAAACGTAAGAGACCAGCATTCAAATTACCTGTAAATGTGGCATCACCAGTATTTGTATCAATCTTAAATGTTTCTGATGTACCATCAGTAATACTAAAGTCTACATTAGTACCACCTTTAAATATAAAGTTTCCTTCTCCTTTAGTATCCCAAGACATTGGAACACTAATATCTGTACCATCAGTTGTAAAGTTAGCAGCATTATCAAGTTTAAGGAATGCAGTTGCTTGACCAATATTAAGTGTACTGGTTGAAGAATCTACCTTAAAGAATGGAGCAACATTACCAACAGTAGCGTCAATTTGTAATTTATTAAGATCAAGTCCATTGGCATCAAGAGTACCAATCTGAGTTCCAGCTGCACTAATACCTATTTGATCTGTACCAGATTTATAGAATCCAGTTGTACTGGCATTCTTCATTGTAAGAGTTGGGGCAGCAGCAGTACCATCTGCTATCTTAATGGTTGCCTCATCAATAGTACTTGGTCCACCTGAAGCAGCTATACCAGCACTTGCAGTTATTTGTGAACTAAAGGTTGCGGTATTAGTAACTGAAAGAGTTCCACTAACAGCAGCATTACCACTAACTGCTATTGCAACACCATTAAATGATCCACTAGTTGTAATAGTCCAATTAGTTGCAGTTATACTACCTTCAGGAGTATGAATTACTTGACCAGTACCACCATCAGCTACTGGAGTTCCTAGAGTAAATTTACCGTCTTGTCCTAATTCAAGAGCTTTAACATTGGTAATAGAAGCAATAGTAAATGTAAGACCTGTACCCTGCGTTACACCAGCACCACCGACAGGACCTAATACTAAAGTATCATTAAGTTCAAAAGCATAACCAGCATCTGCTAATGCTAAGGCATTACAGAAACCAACATTACTAACAGTATATTGGAAACCTGAACCACCACCTCCACCAACAGTTGAATCATCTACCGAGAGAACATCACCAATTCCATAATCTTCACCAGTAAGTGATAAAGCTGTTACTGTAGAAATACCTGTATTATTTGTAGATAATTGATACGTGAAACCACTACCAGCTCCACCCATATCAGCTTGATCTACGAAGAAAGACTGACCCGTAGCATAGTTACCACTCGTTCCTTGGTTCGTAATAGATGCAGTTGTAACTGCACCACTTACAACTTCAAGATCAGCGGTCATTCCAACACCAGACTGACCTGCAGCACCAGTAGTAAAGGTTAATACACCACCACCTTCAGACATTTGAGTTCCATGTGTCTGACAATAGTATGTGGTACTAGCAGATGTGCCAGATACTGACTGCACAACTACTTCAAAATAAGCACCAGCAGTACCTGGAGTTCCTTCTGTTCTAGTGACTAATCCATTTACAACACCAGTTACCATTGGGTGACTAGCATTGGATGCATCACTCATATCAAATTTATATGTATTATTATCGATAAGGGTTGCACCACCCGCTTCTACACCACCTAATGCATATCTGTTTAAACCACTTTGTACTGTATCAATAACAGCAGATGCAGCACCTTGAGTAACGTTCTCTGTTTGAGCATCAGTAAATGTTCCTGTTACATTGTTTAGATAAATGAATGCAGCACTAGGATCAACAAAAGTAATAGTACCAGTGGCACCACTAACAGATCCAGTAGCAGTTTGACCTACTGTAAATGTTCCAGAAGCACTAGAAATTCCAAGTCTGTCTCTAGCAACAACTGTTATTACAAATGTAGCAGTTGGTGGGTTTCTAAACTCAACCCCATATGTACCATCAGTATACCCACTACCAGCAGCAGTGATAGTTCCTGTAAATCCTGGAACAGTAAAGGTTGCAGTAGCACCTGTACCAGAACCCCCAGTCCAAGGAACGTTTGCATAGGTACCAGGAGTATACCCAGAACCATTAGCAGTAATACTACCAGTTAATGCTTGAATATCTGCTGTGACAACAGCACCAGCACCAGCACCACCTTCAAAGGTTAATGTTGGAGCAGCCTCATATCCTTGCCCTAAACTATCAAGAGCAAGAGTTCCAACTCTACCAGTTAACTCATCTAGGGTAACTGTAAAACTAGCTGGTTGTGTATTATCACCAGTAACTGTTACTGTTGGTATATTTCTATAACCAAGTCCTTGACTTGTTAAAGTAACCGTCTCAACTGGGAAACCAACTACAGCAGTACCAGCAACACCACTACCAAAAGTGTCATTAGTATCATTGGTAAATGTTACTGTTGGTACAGTTCCAGATGTATATGATCCACCGTTACCAATATCTACTCTGGTTACACTAAAACCAAGTTTCGTTACAGTATTCTCTCCACTTCCTGCTGAGTCAGTAACAGTAATACCAGCACTAGTAGAATAACCAGTACCAGCATTAGTAACTGTAAATCCAGTTATGGCACCAGCTGAGTGTTGAACTGTGACAGTAGCAGTTACACCTTGGAAGAATTGTGATCCAGATCCTGCAGAAGTTAAATTAATTGCAGTTCCATTGCCAGCATCAGTTGCATTAGCTGCAACTTTAAGAGTATTTTCGTCTACTCTAATTGCATAGTAAGTAGTTCCACTTGTAAGTCCACCTGGTGTGGTAGCAGTTCCATCAAGAGTTGTTGCATCATATGACATCTCCCAACCAGTTTCAAATGTATGGTTGGTAATAGTAATAGTATCATCATCAACACTTACATTAGTTGCACCTGCAGTAAATGACTGCTGAGGAGGATCATCAATTACAGCTGTTGGAGCAACAAATCCAGAACCACCAGCAATAAGTTCTACGTCAACAAGTCTACTACCATTTCCTAGAACAGGAGTACCAGAACCAGTACCAGAACTAAAAGCAACAGTAGGTGCTACTGTATAATCTGTTCCTCTATTAGTTAAATTAACTGTCTTTAATTCACCAGTAGCATTAAGAGTACAAGTAGCAGTTGCTGCCTGGAATGGATTAGATGTGACCGCAATTGGTTGTTGACCACCAGCATATCCAGTACCAGCACCAGTTAAATTTAAACTTCCTAACTGATTTTTAAATACAACGAAAGATCTCTTAGAGAAGTTAGATGCTTCAGATGAACCAAAGAGAGTAGCATCTCCAAATCCAGTAACGTTTAGAGTACCTTGTACAACACTACCAAAAGCAACTGACTTATTAGTATCAAAGTAAACTGCCTCTTTAACGATTGTTTCAGCGTTAACAACAAAGTCTTCGTTACCAGCAGGGTCAACGATTACCTGACCTGTTGTAGAGGTCATACTGTTACCTGCTAATCGCAAGTTTCCAGTTTCAATATATGCAGGATAAATGTTTGTAGTACCAGTTCCATCACTCAGTGTGATGTTTGCAGCAGACTGAGCAGTTGATGTTGCTTGGAATTGGACATTACCAGTAGTTTGATCAACTGTAAACGCATCACCAACACGGAAGTCACCGTCTTGGTCAGTTGACGAATAGAATACTTTACCACTGTTCAGTTCTTCTACTTCGTTTGCCTGAACAGCAAGTGAGGGGTCATTAGTATAGTCAGCACCAGCACCAACATATGCAAAGTTATGAGCAGTTAATAAGAGCTTTACACCAGAACCATCTGCCTGTACACCTTTGGTACCATATACACATGCAGAAGCAACTGAACGTAACTCAGCACCAAACTGAGAATAGTCAGCAGTAATAACAGATGTAGCAGAGTCACCACCGCTAGATCTAATATCACTAGTACCACCAGATTCATCTGTAAAGGTAGTAGAAGCGTCGTCACCGTTCGCATGAAGTAATAGTACTGTATTAAGGTCTGAAGTATATTCTCCTGTTGTAGGGGTAAATGCACCAGTGAAACGAGCAGCACCCTTACTAATTCTTACTTCATCAATATGTCCATTAAATGCTTCAGTAGGAGTTGCTTGATAGTCAGAACCAATAGCAACTGGTTTAGTGGATCCATAATCATTAGTATCTGCACCAGTACCTAGTTCTACTCCATCAAGGAATAGTTTTGTTGTTCCAGCATTTCTTGCAACAGCAACATGATACCAAGTACCTGTAGCGAGAGTACCACCACTACGAACTGAAGTATTACCTACACCAAAATGAAGTGTGCTACCATTCAAATAAAGCTTAGGTGCAGTATCTGTACCAGAAGCATCTCTTAAGTCAAATATATGCTGTGTTCCAGTTACGCTATTGGGTCTAATGAATGCCTCAAGACACCAGTTTGAAGTACCAAATCCATAGTCCTCTGATGTTGGAACCTTTACATTATCTTCTGTTCCGTCTAATAATATAGATGCTGTACCAAATTTCTTTTGTGCTGTATCTAACTGTGAGTCACCAAATCTACTAGTAGTCTTTGCTGGTTTGGTTGTGGTAACGAACTCTCCAGTTCCCTTACCATTAATATAAACATAAGTACCATCATTACTTGCTAGTACACCACGAGCAACTGCCTTCTTGTAAGTTACGTTACCAGAAGCAATTGTTCCAGATGCTGAATCTGTATAAGTGAAAGTATTAGCATCTACTACAGTTACTTGATAGAAATTATCTGTGGCACCACCACTAATATGGTCTGCATAGATGTAATCATTACTTGCTAAACCATGACCAGTTCTTGTTAAGGTAACTGTAGTAGTTGCACGAGCATATGTACCAGACTGGAAACTATCCTCTAATTGATATGCTACTTCAGTAGCAGAGAATGTTCCACTAGTACCACCTAGTTTTAAACGAGTTTGTCCAGTACCATACTTACCTGTTGCACCCTGAACACCTTGGATACCAACAGAAGCAAAATAGTTAAATGAATTTAACCACTCAACACGAATACCATTAGTTAACTTAAGACCAACTTGATTTGGTGTAATGAATGTACACTCGTTAAAAAGAACAGCAGCATGTTGTGAACCAGAATCTACTTGTGCACCATCCAACTTAGCACCACGACCAGCATCTCCTTGAGCAAATCCATATGGATCACTAGCAGAAGTTACACTACCTTTAGTAGTTACAGTAACTCTTTCTACATAAGGACTTTTAACAGAATCTTTAGATGCTACTAGAGAGAATGCATATCCATCATCATTACCAGAATCATAAAAGAAATCCTTAATAGTTAAATCTGAGACATGACAATCACCAGAGAGAATGAATGCATCATTAGCATTTGATACACTGGTTGGCTTAACTGATGTAGAACGAAGATTAGTACCACGTAAAGTAACTCCATCAGGAACAGTCATTGGGAATGTTTCCTGATATTCACCTGGAGCAACTATAATTGTATCTCCCGAAGTTGCAGTTGTGAGTGCTTTTGTTATTGTTAAGAATGGGGTGTCTGGATGCTTACCGCCAGCACCACCATTAGAGAGAGTTGTATTATCGCTTCCTACCGTTGCAACATACCAAGTATTGCCCTGACCATTCGTAAAGTCAGTAGCAAGCATAGTAGTTGTAACCTCACCCGTATTCGGCTTCTGGTTAGCAACTTCTATTATATTTCCACCATTTCTGGCGTATAATTTTCGATCTTGTATATTAAGCGCAACTTCCCCGTCTTCTAAATTAGAAGTCGTCGGGACTGCTGCTGCTGTCGTCGATCTCTTTAGCTTGATTCTCGTTGCCATCTAAAGCATTCTCAGATTGTTGGTCTTCGTTCATACTATTTAACTGAGTTTGCAAATCTTGAATCTGCGCTTCCAGCATCACATTAATAAGGGTCAATTCAGAAACTTTTTTCTGTAATGTAGCAATAACAATTTGTCCGTTCATAACTCATAAATTTTAGAAAGTTCCACCATCTATGGTGTTTGTCCATACAGGTACTCCAGCACCAGTTACTGTTAGTATCTGATTAGAATCAGCTACGTCAGGACTAGTTCCAGGAGATGCAGTGTTAGCAGCTGCAGTAACTTGTAATGGACTTGTGCCATTACCAAATACAATACCATTTGTGGTAAATGTACCAACTCCAGTACCACCGAATTCTACTACAAGATCATTATCGAGTTCTAAGTCACCGATAAGAACAGTACCACGGTTTCCAGTTACACCAAATACAGTACCTGTGTCAGTTGCTTCTTCAATAAATGTCCAAGCACCAGCACCATCTGCACCACCTGTGCGGTCATAACCAAAGAAACCAAACTTATTAGTACCAGATGCATTGTAGTGGACTTTAACACCACGATCCATTGCATCATCAGCACCTCTAACGGTAACTAAGGTAGCACCTACAGCTTGGTCAGTAGTAATTGCTGCACTTAATGTAATGGTTTTTGTACCTGTGTTGATAGAAGCAATAGTTGTACCACCAGGGATACCAGTACCAGTGATTGAATCACCAGCCTGTAATTGTTCTACAGCATCAACTTGAATATCAACTGTTGCGTTACCAGCAAAGGTAGCAAGAGTTTTAACTGTAACAGGTGTAGTAGGATCACCCAATTCAATGGTAGGATCGTTAACACTCATTGAAGCAGAGTTAACAGTCGTTGTAGTACCATCAATTTGAAGGTCACCTTTAATTATGACCAAACCATCAGCGTCTCCACCTGCAGGATATGGGTCAATAATCAATTCTTG
>VTLG01013986.1_pt1 | contig 43374 bp, 62 predicted proteins | sample 4694571 | NCBI WGS metagenome assembly VTLG01 (sample SAMN12604809, study PRJNA352737) | marine metagenome | biome: ENVO:00000447; feature: ENVO:00000209|ENVO:00000569|ENVO:01000036; material: ENVO:00002151; isolation source: viral sequences binned using virsorter ...
ACAAGTAACCTCTATTGGTTATGTTGGTGGCAAGAGATATCTAAGAGTAGTAGCAGACTTTACTGGTACACACTCTAATGGTACTCCGATAGCTGCAACTATCATTAAAGGAAGTCCAAGACACAACACTGATGCAGATACTTTATCAACTGCATAATTGATGTATATAAGTGGGGTGGCAACACCCCACGCTTTTGAGGAAAAAAAATGGCAAGAAAATTTAAAATAGTAGTTCCAAAACCAGCTTCTTGTAATGAACATGGAACTGAAGTAAAACTTTATAAAGCTGACGAAATCGTAGAATCTGAAGGTGCATGGCAAGATGATGTCATGGAAAAATTTATTGAAAATGGTTGGGCAATGGAAGTTAAAGTTGATTCAGTTGAAGAAACTGTAGATGTAGAAGCTGATGTAAAAGAAGTTAAAAGAGCAAGAAACAAAAAAGGCCAACTTATAGGTGATGACCCTAACACTCCTGATGTTAATGAAGCATGGGAAGGTGGCAAAGCACCGAAGAAAAAAACAACTGCAAAAAAGAAAACTACTAAAAAGAGAACAACAAAGAAAGCATCATCATAAATTCTTTGTTATGATAAACATAGCAGAAGCTTTAATGGTAGATACCATGCAATTTATAGGAAGTTTATATGAGTGCAGGTTATCATCATTTTATCATAGAGCAAGGTGCTACTTTTGGGCAAACGCTTACTTTAAAAGATTCATCTAATGCATTAATCAACCTTACAGGTTTTACAGGTGCTATGTCACTAAAAGAAAAACCTGATTCATCAGCAACAGTATTATCTCTTACTACAGCAAATGGTCGTATGACTATGGGTGGTAATGCAGGAACTATACAACTTTTAATAAGTGCAACTGATACTGGAAACCTTACACCTGATGATGGTGTTTTTGATTTAGAGATAACAAGTGGTGCTGGTGTTGTAACAAGAATTATAGAAGGCACTTATAGTATTAGGAGAAACATTACAGCATGAGTTCTGTTGATAGTATAACAATTACAAGTGTAAGCACTGTAAATCAAATAACTATAACTGATACAAGTGGTATAACAGTAACAACAGTTGGTACACAAGGTCTTGCTGGTCCAAGTGCTATTATGGCAAGAGGTATAGACCAAAATACTGCTGGTGCAAGTAATAATGGTGCTTTACTTGTATATGATAATGCAAATGTAAAATGGACAGCAAACGATACAACTGAAGGTAAACAACTTACACAGAAACTATTTAATTTACAAATAGGCGAAAGTGGTGCAACAGTTACAACAATACTTGACGAAGACAATTTTAGTAGCGATTCTGCTACAGCTTTAGCTACACAACAATCAATAAAAGCATATATTGCAAGTCAAATTACACTTGAAGATTTAGATATAACAGATGGCTCTTCAACAATATCTATTGACTTAGATAGTGAAACTTTAGGTTTACTTGGTGGTGTAGGTATTAGTAGTACAGCAAGTGGTAATAATGTTACCTTTGCTATTGATGCGACTGTTGTTACTTTAACAGGAACACAGACTCTTACAAATAAAACACTCACTTCCCCCACACTTACATCACCAGTATTAAATACATCAATATCAGGTAGTGCGTTTCTTGATGAAGATGATATGTCAAGTAATAGTGCAACTAAACTTGCTTCGCAACAATCAATTAAGGCTTATGTTGATAACCAACTTACTTTAGAAGACCTTGATGTTACAGATGGTTCTAATAATGGTTCTATTGACCTAGATAGCGAAGTACTTGGCTTGTTAGGTGGTACTGGCCTTACATCAAGCCTAAGTGGTAATAACTTTACTTTTGCAATAGATAGTACAGTTGCAACACTTACTGGTACACAAACATTTACAAATAAAACATTAACATCACCAAAAATAAATGGTTCTACTGCAATAACAACAACAGGCACAGAGATAAATGTATTAGATGGAGATACAAGTGCAAGTTCTGTAGTAATTGTAGATGCTGACCAATTTATTGTTAATGACAATGGCACAATGAAGCAAATAGCTGTAACAAGGCTTGATACTTATATATCAGGTACTACAGCTACACTAACTAATAAAACATTAACAAGTCCTGTTTTAAATGGAACATTATCAGGTACAGCATTTAAAGATGAAGATAATATGGCTAGTGACTCTGCTACAGCAGTAGCTAGTCAGCAATCTATAAAAGCATTTGTAGAATCACAGATTACTGCACAAGATTTAGATGTATCTGATGGTAGCAACGATATATCCATAGATTTAGATTCAGAAACACTTACATTAGCTGGTGGTACAGGTATAGATTCTACTGCTAATACTAATACAGTTACATTTGCAATAAATAATACAGTAGCTACTTTGACAGGTAGTCAAACGCTTACTAATAAAACAATTGATGTAGATAATAATACAGTAAGTAATATTGAGGTAGATAACCTTAAATCTGGTGTATTAGATACAGATTTATCAAGTGTTGCAGGTACAGATACAACAATAGCATCTGCAAAAGCAATTAAAACTTATGTAGATAGTCAAGTTACAGCACAAGACCTAGATATAAGTGATGGTAGTTCTACAATAGCAATAGACCTTGATTCTGAAACTTTATCATTACTTGGAGGTACAGGTATTACTTCTACAGCATCAGGTAATGGTGTTACCTTTGCAATAGGTCAATCCGTAGGTACTAGTGATAATGTTGTATTTAATCAAGTAACAGGTGCATTAGTTGGTAATGCTTCCTCTGCAACTACTTTACAAACAGCTAGAACAATCGGTGGTGTATCTTTTGATGGTTCTGCAAACATAGATTTGCCTGGTGTTAACACTACAGGTAATCAAGATACCAGTGGGAATTCTGCAACTGCTACAGCTCTAGCAACTGCTCGTACAATAGCTTTATCAGGCGATGTAACTGCTTCTGCTGTATCGTTTGATGGTACAGGCAATATCACCTTATCTACAACAGTAGCAGCTAATAGCGTAGCTTTGGGAACAGATACAACTGGCAACTTTGTTGCAGAAATAAGTGGTACAAGTAACGAAATAGAAGTATCAGGTTCAGGAAGCGAGAATGCTACAGTTACTATAGGTTTACCAGATAATGTGACAATTACAGGTAATTTAACAGTTAATGGTACAACTACAACAGTAAATACATCTACTTTAGAAGTAGAAGACCCACTTATTAAACTAGCAAAAGCAAATAGTGGTGCAGATAGTATTGATATAGGATTTTATGGATTGTATGACACATCAGGCTCACAAGATTTATATGCAGGTTTGTTTAGAGATGCTAACGATTCAGGTAAGTTTAAGTTATTTAAAGATTTACAAGCAGAACCAACAACTACTGTAAACACAAGTGGTACAGGTTATGCAGTAGGTACTTTAGTAGCAACCTTTGAAGGTAATTTAACTGGTAATGTAACTGGTAATGTATCAGGTACAGCAGCAACTGTAACAGGTGCAGCACAATCAAACATTACATCATTAGGAACTTTGACAGCATTACAGGTTGATAATATCAACATCAATGGTAATACAATATCTAGTACTGCAGGGACAGACCTAAATATAACTCCTCTTACAGGTCAACAAATTGTCTTAGATGGAACTATTATCATTGATGCTGGTGTTGTAACAGGTGCAACTTCAATTACATCTACAGCATTTGTAGGTGCTTTGACTGGAGATGTTACCGGTAATGTATCTGGTAATGCAGGTACAGCTACTACTTTAGCTAATAGTAGAAACTTCTCAATATCAGGAGATATAACAGCTAGTGCTATAGCTTTTGATGGTTCAGGTAATGTAGCACTAAGTGCAACCATTGATGATAATGTTGTTGGAGCAACACAACTAAACATATCAGGTAATGGTACTGCAGGTCAGGCAGTGTTATCAGATGGAGATGGTTCTTTTAGTTATGGAGATGCTTCTAAAACTACAGAAGAAATACAAGACATTGTTGGAGGTATGGTTAGCAGCAATACTGAAACTGGTATTACTGTAACTTATGAAGATGGTGATGGAACATTAGATTTTGTTATTAATCCTGCACAAACTACTATTACAAGTTTATTAGCTACTGATATAAAGATTGGTGAAGATGACCAAACAAAAATAGACTTCGGTACTGCAGATGAAATACATTTCTTTGCAGGTAATCAAAATCAAATAAAACTTACAAATGGTGCGTTAGTACCAGCAACAGATGATGATGTTGATTTAGGAACATCTTCTGCTGAATTTAAAAATGCTTTCTTTGATGGTACTGTTACATCAGATGCTTTTGCAGGGCCACTTACTGGTGATGTTACTGGTAATGCAAGCACAGCTACAGCATTAGAAACTGCTAGAACAATTGGTGGTACAAGCTTTGATGGTACGAGTAACATATCTGTAGCACTAGCCGATACTGCAACTGCATTAGCTACTGCTCGTAATATAGGTGGTGTTTCATTTGATGGTACAGCTAATATAAATCTTGCAGGTGTAAATACAACAGGAAATCAGGACACTACAGGTAATGCTGCTACTGCAACAAAACTTGCTACTGCAAGAACTATAGGTGGTACTTCTTTTGATGGAAGTGCAAATATTGCTGTAGCTTTAGCTAGTACTGCAACAACATTAGCAAATGCAAGAACTATAAATGGTGTAAGCTTTGATGGAAGTGCAAACATTACAACACTTACTGCAGGTACAGGTGTTTCTGTTTCAGGTACAGAAGTATCTATAGGACAAGCTGTAGCAACTTCTAACAGTCCTACTTTTGCAAACATGACACTTAGTGGTACTGATTCTATAAAAGTACCTGCAGGTACAACAGCACAAAGACCTTCAGGTACAGCAGGTGACTTTAGATTTAATACTACATTAGGAAAGTTTGAGGGTCATGATGGTACAGAGTTTGCTGAAATTGCTGGTGGTGGTGCAAGTGCTATGGAAACCAATACTTTTACAGGTGATGGCAGTACAACAGCATTTACAATTAGTTCTGCTGTAAGCAACGAAGATAATCTAATTATATTTATAGATGGCGTTTATCAAAACAAAGCAGATTTTGTGGCAAGTGGCACAACAGTTACTTTTGATACTGCTCCTGTAAATAGTAGAAAAGTTGTAATAAATCATATAAGAGCAAACATTGCAGGCTCTTCTGTTACACAAAATGCGTTTACAGGAGATGGTTCTACAACTGCATTTACATTATCTATAAGTCCAACAAACGAAAACAATACACAGATTTATATTGATGGTGTTTATCAACACAAATCTACTTACACAGTTAGTGGTACAACTCTTACCTTTGATACTGCACCAGTAAATAGTACAGCTATAGATGTAATCATGTTTAGTCAAACTGCACTTAATACACCAGCTTCAGATACAGTCACCACCAGTACGATTGCTGATGCTAATGTTACAAGTGCAAAGTTAGCAAGTAATGCAGTAACAACAGTAAAAATTGCAGACGATGCAGTTACTTCTGCAAAATTAGATACAAATATAAGTATTGCAGGAACACTAGCTTCTACAGGAGTGCTTACAGCTAATGCAGGTGTTGTGGTTGATAACATAACTATTGATGGTCAAGAAATAGATGTTTCTTCAGGAGATTTAACTTTAGATGTAGCTGGAGACATAATACTTGATGCAGCAGGAAGTGATTTTTTATTTCAAGTTGGTGGTACAAATTTATTAAAAATAACAAATGCTTCATTAAGTACAGACTTTACACAACAACAACAAGATACAGATATACGATTCAAAGGCAATGATGGTGGTACTACAATAACTGCTCTGACTCTTGATATGTCAGATGCAGGTAGAGCCTCATTTAATAACAAAGCATCTTTTAACAATGCTATAGCAATAGGTCAATCAACATTCACTGGTGGTAATACTTTAGTTGACATACATGGTTCAGGTTCAGGAGTTGGTGCAAATATAGCATTTGCTAATGACCACAATACAGATAAGTTTTTTGTAGGTGTTTCAGGAGATACTTCAGGTGATGCCTTAATTTTTAATGCAGAAACATCTAATATGCTTTTTGGCAATAACAACACAGAAGTAATGCGTATTGATAGTTCAGGAAATGTAATTGTCGGACATACTTCAGCAATACTTTCCTCATCAAATCGTGGAAATGTCACAATTAATGGTGCAAGTGAATCAATTTTAAGTTTAGGTATAAATGGTAGTGAAGCTGGTTATCTTTTTCATGATGGCACAACACAGTTTTTAGTGAACACAAAAAATGGTGGACAAAGATTCTTTACCAACAATACAGAAAGAATGCGTATTAATAGTGATGGAGATATTGGTATTAATACAAGTTCGCCTATTAGTGGAAGTAAATTAGATGTAGTTGATACAGATGATATGACTATGAGGGTTAGAAGTACAGGTGCTTCATCTTCTGGTATAAGATTTCAAAATTCAGGTACAGGTACTACAACAACAGATGGATTATTTGTAGGTATAGGTTCTGGTAAAGATGGTTTCTTATGGAATTATGAAGATGTTCCAACTATTTTTGCTACTAACAATACAGAAAGGATGCGTATTGATACTTCAGGTAAATTACTTATAGGAACAACATCTTCTGCTGTTAATGATACTGGTATAAAACTTAATGAAAATGGAACTTGCGTATTTACTTGTAATTTAACTTCTGAAAATGAAAATATTATTGTAAACAATAATAATTCTACTGGTACTGTTTACAAAATGGATTTCAGACAAAATAACGCAACTAAAGGTAGTATTAGTTGTTCTAGTACTGCTGTATCTTTTAACACATCATCTGATTATAGATTAAAAGAAAATATAGAAACCATGCAAAATGGTTTGGAAAGATTAAATAAACTTAATCCAGTCAAATTTACTTGGAAAGAAACAGGTAAAGAAGCTGAAGGATTTATAGCACATGAAGTTGATAGAATATTTGGTGATGCTGTTTCAGGTGAAAAAGATGGCGAAGTCATGCAAGGCATGGATTATGGAAGAATTACGCCTTTATTAGTAAAAGCTATACAAGAACAACAAGAACAGATTGAAACACTAAAAGCAGAAGTTAAGGAGTTAAAAGACAATGGCTAATACTAAAGTCACAAGTGGTGTAATCAAAGATGATGCAGTTGGTGCAGACCAGTTAGCAAGTAACTCTGTTGTAACTGCTTCTATAAACGATAATGCTATAACTACAGCAAAGATTGCAGACGATGCAATTCTTACAGCTAAGATTTCTAATAGTGCAATTACAAACGCAAAGATGTCTTCAAATAGTGTTGATTCAGACCAGTATGTTGATGGTTCTATAGGTACAGCACATATCGGAGATGGACAGGTAACAAGTGCTAAGTTAGATACCAATATATCTATTTCAGGCACTTTAACAGTAGGTTCACATTTATCTTTAGGTGATAGTGATATTTTGAAAATAGGTGCAAGTAGTGATTTGCAACTTTATCATGATGGAACTGACAGTAACATACAAAATGCAACAGGTAACTTATATATATATGGTGGCAGTAATCATATAAGAATAAGACCCACTAACAACCAAGAAAGTGTTTTAGCATATCCAGCAGGTCAAGTTGAACTGTACTATGCAGGTGCAAAGAAATTTGAAACAGCAAGTGGTGGTGTAACAGTTACAGGCACAATCAATGGCGTATCTATTCTTGCTGATACTACAAACTTTACTGATAGTATTTTAATTAGTCAGAACGCAAGTACAGGTACTTTAGATGCTGCTACTAATAACACAGGTCTAGGTGATACTGTATTTTCTGCATTAACAAGTGGTGATAATAATGTAGGTATAGGTGCAGATTCCTTAAAAGCATTAACTTCAGGCAGTGGTAATGTAGGAGTTGGTTTTGCTACATTAGAAGCTAATACTACAGCAGATAACAACACTGCTGTTGGATTTACAGCTTTACTTGTAAACACTACAGGACACTCTAATGTAGCAGTTGGTTCAGGTGCATTGGACGCTAATACGACAGCATCAGAAAATACTGCTATGGGTCACAATTCTTTATCAGCTAACACTACTGGTGCAGAAAACACAGCTTTAGGGCAAAATGCTTTACTAAGTAATACTACAGGCTCATTCAATGTATCTGTTGGCAAAAGTTCTTTAGCTAGTAACACTACTGCTTCAGAAAACACAGCAGTTGGTAAAAGTGCTTTAGGTGCTAATACAACAGGTGCTTTTAACACAGCGGTAGGTGGAACAGCACTTGATGCAAATACAACTGGTGCTGGAAACGTAGCAATTGGCTATAATGCTGGTGGTGCTTTGACAACTGGTGGAAATAACACAGTTGTAGGCACTAACGCATTAATTACTCAAACCACTGTAGCTAGTAATACAGCTATAGGTAGTGGTGCTATGGAAAGCAATACAGATGGAGATAAATGCGTGGCTGTTGGTGCAGGTGCTATGGCTCTAAATACTACTGCTGTTCATAATACAGCAATAGGGCATGGTACTCTTGCTTCAAATACAACTGGCGGAAACAACACGGCCGTTGGTAAAGGTGCTTTAGATGCTAATACGATAGCTACAAACAATACTGCTATGGGTGTAGATTCTTTAGGAGCAAACACTACAGGTATAAACAACACATCTGTAGGTTCTCTAAGCATGACATTAAATACAACTGGTGCAAGTAATGTAGCTGTTGGAGTTGGTGCTTTAGATGCTAATACGACTGGCGACCAAAATGTAGCAATAGGTAGCAGTTCATTAGGAGAAAATACTACCGCCGATAACAATACTGCAGTTGGCTATTTAGCTTTAGGTGTAAACACAACAGGCACTCAAAATGTAGCAGTGGGTACTAATGCTGGTGATGCAAATACCACAGCTAATAATGTTACAGCAGTTGGTTATGCTGCTGCAAGTGCTTCAAATGCTAATCAAATAACTGCTTTAGGCTCTCAAGCATTAGCACAAAGCACTGAATCTGGCACAGCAGTAGGTTATGCAGCACTTTTTGCTAATACTACTGGCACAAACAACACAGCAGTTGGAGATAGTGCTTTAATAGCAAACACTACAGCTAGTTTTAACACAGCAGTTGGTTCTTTAGCACTTGATGCTAATACAACAGGAGGAAATAACACAGCAGTTGGCTATGCTGCTTTAAGTGCAAATGTAACAGGTGGAAATAATGTGGCAGTTGGTAATGGTGCTTTAGATGCTTCAAATCATTCTTTTAATACTGCTGTTGGAGATACAGCATTAGGTGCAAGTACAAGTGGACAACAAAATACTGCTGTTGGTTATCAGTCTTTGGGCGTGTTAACTACATCTTTATACAACACAGCTATAGGATTACAGTCAGGAAGAGATTGCACCACAGGTAGTGATAATGTTTTTGTTGGATATAGAGCAGGTGATGGTCCTAGTCCAAGTGGAAGTATTACAACACAAAGCAATAATATTGTGATAGGTAATAACAGTAGTACAAATGCTTATATTAAAATTGATTGGACAGTCACTTCAGATAAAAGAGATAAAACAGATGTTGAACCATTAACAATGGGATTAGACTTAGTTAACAAATTAAATCCTGTCACATACAGATGGGATATGAGGTCTGACTATAAAGATGGTAAGCCTGATGGTACTCATAAAAAAGAAAAATTATGTGGTGGTTTATTAGCACAAGATGTTGAAGTACTAGAGAGAGAATATGGATATAAGCTAGAAGATAAAACATCTATACTTACTGATAAAAATGCAGATGGTAATTATGGTCTTACATATTCTAAATTTGTACCAGTTTTAATTAATGCAGTTAAAGAGCTATCAAAAGAAGTAGAAGAATTAAAAGCAAAACTGGAGGATAAATAATGTCATATACATTAGTACCGAGTGAATTAATAGTTGATGGTGCTATTACTAGTGCAAAGCTTGACACTAATATATCTATATCAGGAACATTAGGTGTAACAGGAGAAGTTACTTTAGCTACACACCTTAATATGGGTGATAACGATAAGATTAAGATAGGTGCAGGTGGAGACTTAGAGATTTATCACGATGGTTCTAACAGCTACATAGCTAACTCAACAGGCAATATTTACATAGCAGATACGAATGGTGCTGTGCATATACAGGCCAAACTTAATGAAGAAAGCATAGTAGCATCAGCAGATGGAGCAGTTACTTTATACCACGATAATAGTGCAAAACTTGCTACAGCAAGTGGTGGTGTGACAGTTACAGGAACATTGACTGCAACAACTTTAGCAGGAACTTTATCAACAGCAGCACAAACTAATATAACAAGTGTTGGAACTTTAACAGGCTTTACTTCAACAGGCATAGACGATAATGCAGATGCTACAGCTATAACTATTGATAGTAGTGAGAATGTTGGAATTGGAGATACATCGCCACATAGTTTTGGTACAAATCAATCGGGATTAACCATAAGTGATGGAACTGGTGGCTGTATAAGACTTAAAAATGATGCAGGGACTGTAAACTTTGATATAGAAAATGGTGGTGGTGCAGGAATCAAACTAAACTCTGTTAACGCTTTTCCTTTAATTTTTGCTACAAACGATACAGAAAGAATGCGTATTGACAGTTCAGGTAATTTATTAATTGGTGCTACCTCAACAAATACTGGTGCTTTTGGTTCTGTAAGTCCACAACTACTAATTGCTGGAACTCAACCACAGTTATTATTACACGAATCTGATACTGATAAAGATGGTTATATTGGTATAGCAAGTTCAATTATGTTCATACAAACGGCTGATGCTATACCTATGAGATTTGGTACAAGTGATGCAGAAAGGATGCGTATAGCTAGTAATGGGTCAATAGGTATGGGAACTACTCCACCTTCTGATACACATACTGGTTGGACACAACTTTTTATAGGTCAAAAAGGTTCAGTAATAAGTGAAAATGCTACAGGAGTTCATGGTCTTGATGGTACTTTTGTTACAGATAATATGTATGTTGATTCTGATACAGGTGCTTTTGCGTACATTGAAGCTAATGAATCTTCAGCTTACAGACAAGAAGCTGGTAATCACCAATTTTTTACACACGCTAGTAGTAGTGCAGGAGCAGCAGTTACATTATCTGAAAAAATGCGTATAGCTAGTGATGGGAAAGTAGGGATTGGAGAGTCAGCACCTGCAAACGCTAAGTTAGAAGTACTACAAGCTGGAGACCATGATGCACACTCAACACATGGTATAGCTATACATTCAACAGGAAACACGAACTTTACATCTATGTATATGGGTTGTGAAGATGCTATTGATTCAGCATATATACAATCGGTAGCGTTAGATGGTTCATTTACAAGTAAATCATTATTATTAAATGCTAATGGTGGACAGGTAAGGCTTGGAAGCAAAGATGAAGTTGATAGTAACTGTACTGCATTGCATACAAAAGCAACAGCTTCTACCAAATGGGTACAGGCTATGAGTGGTGTTGATAGAGGTATGGTAGTTTATTCAACATTAACATCAGGAACAACTTTGTTTCATTATTTTATATATAATGGTAGTGTTGTTGGTAGTATAAGTTCAACAGGTTCATCAACAGCTTACAATACAACTTCAGATGCAAGGTTAAAAGATGTTACAGGCTCTGCAAGAGGTTTAGAAGTCATTAACAAACTCAATCCAGTTTCATACAACTGGAAAGTAGATGGTAAAGCAGATGAAGGATTAATAGCACAAGAAGTAGAACCCATAGTGCCAAACGCTATTACATATAATGAAGAAAGTGATATTTACAATATGGATTATAGTAAATTAGTTACTCCATTAATAAAAGCTATACAAGAACAACAAGCAGTAATAGAAGAATTAAAAACTAGAATAGAAACATTAGAAGGATAGTGATAGACTAATACTTTTAATTAGGAGAATTAATTATGGCAGAAGCTAAAGAAAATACAGTTAATGAAGAACCACAAGTTCTGACTATGACTGAAAAAGTTGATGATGTTGATGTAAGTAAACAATACCTAGTTGACGATATGTCAGACGAAGGTAAAGTTATCTACAACAAATTAGCAATAGTACAGAAAAGTAAAAATGACATACTTGCAAATGCTAATTTTGAAGTAGAAAAAGCCGATATACTTATAGCACATTACATGCAACAACTAAAAGATAATCTTCCTGAACCTATGGAAGATGAGGAAGAAAGTGCTAATGACGGAGATAAAAAACCAAACTAATACAAGCAAACTTGAACTACATGAACAAATTTGTGCGTTACGTTATGAAAATATAGAAAGACGTATGGAATCAGGTTCAAAACGATTTATTCGTTTAGAACAACAGATATGGGGTTTGTATGCTCTTATTATAGCTTCTCAAATTATTGGAGTGTTTTTCTAATGGCAGGACTAACAGTCAATACAGCACCAACAACCGAACCTGTAACTTTACAAGAAGTAAAAGAATACTTACGAGTTGATGATTCTACAGACGAAAGAATTATTAGACCGTTTATAGAAACTGCTAGAAGATTTTGTGAAGAGCATACTGGCAGAGCCTTAATGACACAAACTCTTGTGTTACACCTTGATGCTTTTGAAGATATAGAAGACCCACTCTGGGAGGGCATGAGAACTGGCCCATACATTAATTATTATAAAAATTATGTTGTTTTACCAAGAAGTCCTGTTGTTTCTGTTAGTCATGTAAAAACTTTTGACGATGCAGATACAGAAACTACTTTTGCAGCTTCTAAATATTATTTAGATAATTCACGAGAACCTGCAAGAATAGTGCTTAGAACAGGCGAGACTTTTCCTACTGCATTAAGAGTTGCTAATGCTATAGAAGTAAAGTATGTTGCAGGTTATACATCACAATATAATGTACCTGAACCATTACGACTTGGTATATTGCAACACATAGCATATCTATATGAACACAGAGGGGATATGTATGATGCTAAACTTCCTTATCCACCTATGCTAAGAGCATTATATGCACCTTATGTAATACATAGAGGATTAGGTTCATCATCTTTAATGGCTTTAGGATAAATGTCTAACTCTATTGGCAAAATGCGTTATAGAGTAAAAGTAGAAACTGCTACAAATACTCGTGATGCAGGTGGTGGTATTTCACAATCATACACACCAGTCACTTTTATTTACGCTAATATAAAGCCACTAAAAGCCGATAGCACCTATAGACAAGGGATAGTGCAAGAAAAGGTCACACACGAGGTTACAATTCGCCACATGGACAATATATCTACAAACCACCGTATTAGTTTTGGCAGTAGATTGTTTGATATAAAAGGTATTATAAATGTAGATGAAAGAGATAGATTTTTAAAACTCTTATGTGCTGAAGGTGTTGCAATATGAGTGTTGATTTAAAGATAAAAGATTTGCAAGCTTTTAATAAAAAGTTAAATAAAAAGCTTCTAGATAATAAAGTAAAAACTTATGTTACTCGTGCAACTTTTATGGTTGAGGGTACTGTACAACAAAGTATAAAACAAAAAGGAACTGGCAGAGCATATCCAAGAAAAGGACAACCACCACACGTAGCTTCTGCCCCTGGACAACCACCTGCTACTGATTCAGGTTTTTTAAGTCAAAATATAACAGCAAATGTTGAAAAGAAATCTGATGGTAGTGTTGTTGGTCAAATTATATCTGCAGCACCATATTCTGCACATTTAGAGTTTGGTACATCACAAATGCAAGCAAGACCATTCATGCAACCTGCATTAGAACAAAATCGTAGAAAGATACACTCTATGTTTAAAAAAGGTGTATTAAAGTGAGTATAGGACAGTTTCAATTACAAAGTGCAATCTATACTGCATTAAATGTAAGTGCTATTACAGATACCTTATCATGTGGTGTATTTGACGAAGTTATAGAAGGTGATACATATCCTTTTATTGCACTAGGCGAAGAAACTGCTATTGATTACAGCACAGTTGACCTTAATGGTGGAGAATACACTATAAACATACATGTATGGTCACAATATAAAGGAAGTAAAGAAACAAAGGAAATAATGGACAAAATACACGATTTATTGCATGATATAAACTTAACTGTCACTGGTTTTAATCTAATAAACCTTAGATTTGAATTTAGTGATATTATGAGAGACCCAGATGGTGTTACTAGACATGGAGTCATGCGATTCCGAGCAATAATATTAGGTACTAACTAATTTTATAGGAGAAAAATATGGCAGCACAAAAAGGTAAAGATGTCTTAATGAAGATTAACACTAGTGGTTCTACTTATGTAACTATCGGTGGTCTAAGGTCAACATCAATAACTCTTAATGATGAAGCAGTAGATATAACTAATAAAGATAGTGAAGGAACACGTACTTTATTAGCAGGTGCAGGAGTAAACAGTATTTCTGTTACAGGGTCAGGTGTTTTTACTGATTCTACAGCAGAAGCACTTGTTAGAACTACATTTTCTGGACAACAAAATACATCTGATGGCTCATCTGCACAAACACCTGCATTTAAAAACTTTCAATTCTTGATTCCTGATTTAGGAACTTATACAGGTTCTTTTATGATAGCAAGTATGGAGTTTGCAGGCGAGTTTAATGGTGAAGCGACTTATTCATTCACATTTGAATCTGCAGGTTACATAACATTTGCAGCAGTCTAATATGAAGGAAGTAAAGGTCAAATATAACAAAACTTTAATAGATGGTATGTTATATAAAGGTACGCTTGTTTTACCAGCTAATGTCAAAGTTGGAGAAACAGTAACCATTGATGGCAAGGAAACAAAGGTCTTATCTACAAGTGTAGATTACAGAGACAATATACAAACCATAGAAGTTGCAAACGCAACTTTAGATAAAGGAGAAAAGTCAGATGGCAAATCCACTGAAGGGTGAAATACCTCTAACACTTGGCAAAGAAACTTATAAATGCAGACTTACAATAGATGCATTAGTAAGAATAGAAGACGAACTAGATAAAGGCATTTTAGAATTAGCTACTGCCATTGCTGAAGCTAAAGTGCGAGTTCGCACATTAATTGTTGTTTTAAGAAATGCACTACGAGGTGGTGGTAATGACTTTGACGACAAAAAGATAGGCTCTATTATTCAAGAAGTAGGAATAGTAGTAGCATCTACAGAAGTTGCTAAACTCTTAGCTGCAACACTAACCGATAACGACTCAGACGAGGAAGATAAAAAAAAAGAACAAGTAGCATGAATACTGTCAGTATCAACTGGGCAGATTATGTAAAAATCTGTATTGGTATGATGAACATGAGACCTACTGACTTTTGGAACTTATCTCCTCGTGAGATGTATCTAGCTATTAAAGGATTTAAACAATTTCATGGTGCAAAAGAACCTGATGAACCAATGACTAAAGATAGGCTAGAAGAAATGATGGAGTTATACCCTGACTAATGGCTTCTCCTAAAACAGTTGACCAACTCATAATTGAAATCAAAGCTGATACAAGACAGCTTAAAAAAGATTTACAACAAATACAAGGAAGATTAAAAACTACAGGTGCTGCAGGTGGTGCTGCTTTTGGTAGCATGGCAGGAAGTTTAAAAGAAGTAAAAGTTGGTGCGTTAGCTGCAGTTGCAGGTATTGTTACTTTAGGTGCAACAATAAGTCGTATGGCAAATACATTTATGATGTTTGAAGATTTAAAAGATTCTTTAGATACAGTATTTGGTAGTATAGAAGCTGGTGATGTTGCTCTTGATAGAATACTTGAATTTTCACAAAAAACACCATTTCAAGTAGAAACAGTAACACAAGCATTTATTGCACTTAAATCTGCAGGTATAGAACCTACAGAACAAATGTTGACTACATTTGCAGATACAGCTAGTACATCTACTGACCAACTAGGAGTATTTAATGCATTAATAAGAACAGTACAAAGGTCTGCAGGTGGTGGATTAGGTTTAGAAGAACTTAATATGATAGCTGATAGAGGTATTGATGTATTTGGTGGACTTAAAGAAGAACTAGGTTTATCAAGAATGGAATTAGGTGATTTCGGTGCAACTGCTGAAGGTGCTGAACTTATAGTTGAAGCTTTAATTAATAGCTTAAATAGAAAGTTCGGTGAAGCTATGGAAAGCAAAATGGATAACTTATCTACGAAAGCATCTAACATGGAAATTGCATTTAAGCTTCTTACAAATGAACTTATGGAAGGTGGTCTTGCAAATGAGCTTAAAGAAGCATCTGATGCAATGGCAGGTTTATTTAATACTTTTGCAAGATTTCTAGCTAGAAGCAGAGGAGAAGGTCTTGGTATTGTTTTAACTGGTGATACAACACAGGACTTAATTCTTATTCAAGATGAAATAGATAGATTAGAAACTAGGCTTACAACACTTATGAGTCAATCACCATCAACGAGACAACATTTTAACGAATCATCAAGGTCAAGAGAAAGAGATATTGAAGTTACGCAAAGTTTAATAACAAATTTAACAAAAAAACAACAAGAATTAATAGATAGTAATAATGGTTTAGCTGATTCAGAAAGTAAACTTAATAATGAAGTAAAAGAAAGTATTTTATTAAGGGGTCAACTATCAAATGCTTTTGGAATATTAGAAAAACATCTTTTATCAGTTCAAGGTGACACAAAAATATTAGGGATAGCACAAGAAAATTTAGGTGCAATATTTGAAAAAAACGAAGAAAGATTAGCTGAACTTGGAATCATGTCTGAAAAACAACTAGGCGAAGCTTTTGAAAAATTAGCAAACGATTCAAATAAATTAGCAACTGAACTTGATGGTGAGTTAAAACAAGCAATAATAAATTCATCAAATGCTTTTTCTACTGATTTAGTCAACTCTCTTCTAGATGGTCAAAGTGCATTAGAAAGTTTTAAAAACTTTGCACAAAACTTAGTAGCACAAATACTATCTATATTTTTACAACTAAAAGTTATCAATCCAATTTTAAATCAAATATTTGGTGCAGGTACATTTTTTACAGGTAGTGGTGGTTCAGGAGGAGGTTCAGGTGGTGGAATAGGAGCAGTTAGAGCAGGTGGAGGTACTGTACAAAAAGGTGTGCCTACACTTGTTGGCGAAAGGGGTGCAGAGATATTTATACCAAACACTGGTGGAAGAATTATGAATAACATGAACAGTAAAAATGCTATAGGTGGTAATTCTATAGTTATAAATCAATCAGTAAATTTTGCAACAGGCGTTGTGCCAACTGTAAGAGCAGAGGTGATGAGTATGTTGCCACAAATAGCTGATGTAACAAAAGCATCTGTCTCGGAAGCTGCAGCTAGAGGTGGTCAATTTAGGAGGGTTTTACAAGGTGGCTAAATTAATAGATATGCCTACTTCACCAAATTTTGTTAGAAGTAATTTTTCATTATTCAGAACTATCGGTATGACTGTATCACCATATACAGGCAAAACTAAAACACAAGAATTTGATGGTGTTTTTTGGAATGCAGAAGTTTCTTTACCACCAATGCGTAGAGACCAAGCTGTTAATTGGCAAAGCTTTTTATTAAATTTAAAAGGGCAAATAAATCACTTTAAATTTACTGACCCAGATGCTTTAACAAATACAGGTACATATTCAACTGCTTTTTTAACATCAGAACTAAGAACAAATAATACATCAGTGCAATTGTCATTTAGTGGCTCAACTATAACAGCAGGTTCTTCAACATTTTCAAGTACAAAAGTAGGTGATTTTATTGTTGTTACAGGAGCAACTAACGAAGAGAATAATGGTACACATAAAGTTACTACTGTTTCTAGTGCAACTGTTGTCGTAGTTGATTCTGATTTAACAACAGAATCTAATACTGCTAGTTGTAAAGTAAGAAGTAATGTAAAAGGTGCAACTGGCCTTAATTTATTAGCATCTACAAATAGTGCAACAGGTACTATAAAAAAAGGTGACTATTTACAGATACAATCTTCAGCTTCTACAACAGGTACACCTACACAACTTGTAATGGTTACAGAAGATGCAACGTTAACAACAGATTCTGGTAAAGATTTTTATGGTGTACAAATACAACCAAAATTAAGAACAGATTTAGCAACAGGTAACTATGTCGTTTTTACAAATCCTAAAGGCACTTTTAGATTAGTAACTAACGAAGTAAACTGGAGTGCTGACAACATATCTAATTATGGAATATCTTTTGCATGTGTTGAGGTAATCTAAATGGCAACAAGACAAGGATTAGATAGTTCAATTGTCAATCGTTTAGGTGCTGATGAACAAGCAATATTTATTGCAGTAAAAGCAGAATTTGATAGTGGTGATGTTCGTGTTTGGTCAGGTGTTGATGATTTAACTATTAATAGTGAAACCTACACAGGTGCAGGCGATTTATTAGCAATAGGTGAGATTGAAGAAGACATTGATTTATCTTCTAAAGGAATATCTATTTCTCTATCAGGTATGGATACAACTGTTTTAAATATTGCTTTGACTGAAAGTTATCAAAATAGATTTGTAACTATTTTTCTAGGATATGTAATGGGTGGCACAAATGAAGTTGCAGGTGTCGTAACATTATTTAAAGGAAGAATAACAACACTTACTGTAAATGATAATCCAGCAGGTGCAACTATATCTATAGATGCAGAAAGTAGATTAATAGATTTAGAAAGACCATCTAATTTAAGGTACACAAAAGAATCACAAAACTTTTTACATTCAGGTGATACAGGCTTTAATAGAATTGCTTCAATACAAGATAAAGAAATTATTTGGGGTAAATCATCATCTGTAACAGGTGGTGGTGGTGGAAATAGTGGTTCTAGTGACAATGAAATAAGACGAAATAGACAAGAACAAAGATGAAGAAAAAAGTTGATTGGGAAATCCATTTTAATAAATTTGTTAATGATAAAAAGAATAAATCTTTTAGATGGGGTTCATGGGATTGTTGTAAATTTTCAAATAGCATTATAAAAGCTATGACAGGCGAGAGTATTATACCAAAATCTTTATCATGGAAAAACAAAGAAACTGCTATGAAATCTATTAAAGAGTATGGTGGTACGCTAAATGCTAGTATTACAAAAGCTTGTAAAGCAAAAAAACTTAAAAAGGTAGATAAAAATTTTATAACTAAAGGTGATTTAGTAGTCTTTAAAGAAGAATCACAATTAGTTGGTATTTGTGATGGCTTTGCTGTTCTTGGTCCTTCAGATGATGGTATAAGGGTAAAACCATTATCAGAATGTAATATTTTAAATGTTTGGAGAATTGCGTGAAACATGTAAAAAATGCAATTGTTACATTTGTAAAAGTTTATATAACAAGTAGATTTCTTGCATTTATTGGTTCGTTTGGCGATAACAGATTTTTTGATGCACTAGCAAGTTTAAATGAAGGTAATAATGCTTTTAATGCTGCAGCTATCTCAAGTGCTTTAACATTTGTAGGAAGTATTACTAGCAGAGGTGGGAAGTCAATAACTGCTAATTTTGGTTCAAAATTTATGCAAAGACAAGCTATTGCACCAAGACAATTAGTATATGGCCAATGCAGAGTTGGTGGCACTATTGCACATATTGAGACTACAGGTACAGATAATTTTTTATTGCACATAGTTTGTGTTATTTCTGGACATGCTATAGAAGAACTTACATCTATAAGAGCAAATGACATTGACTTAACTACTACAACAAGCACTATAAGTGGCTCAACTGTTCATACAGTAACAAATAGCGAATATACAAATACAGATAACAATAATAATTTTGGAAGTGGAAGACTTATGCGTTTTACATTTCAAGATGGTACACAAACTGCTGTTGATGGTTTTATGAATGCACAGCTTTCTTCTATGGGAACAACTGATAAATTTCTTGGTTGCTCTTATGTCTATATGCAAATGGTTTTTGATAATGAAAAATTTGGTGGAGGTATTCCTGCAATATCATTTAAAGTTAAAGGTAAAAATGTATTTGACCCAAGAACTAATGCAAATGCAACTACAGATTTACAAAGGTCAAACCCAGCATTAATAATAAGAGATTATTTAACAGATACCGAGTATGGTCTTAAAGCAAAATCTGACGAAATAAACGATACGACAAACGCAGGTGGTTTTGCAAGTGCAGCTAATACCTGTGACCAAAATGTTACTTTAGCAGATGGTTCTTCTACAGAAACAAGATATACAGCTAATGGTTTTTCAGATTTTAGTGCAAGTGGTTCTGATGTAATTAGTGGTATTTTATCATCTATGGCAGGCTCAATGTCTTATGTAAATGGTCAATTTAATTTATTTGCAGGTGCTTCTCAAAGTCCTTCTTTAACAATTACTGATGATGACTTAATTCGTCCAATTAGTCTTGCAACAAAACCTAATTCAGGTTCATTACATAATTCTGTAAAACCAGTATATGTTGATAAAAATTTAAATTTTATTTCATCAGATGCACCTGTTTTTCAAAGTAGTACATTTTTAAATTCTGATACACCTACTGGAGAAAGTACAGCAAATTATATAAAGCAAATGGAATTACAACTTCCTTTTACAAGCACATCAACTATGGCACAAAGATTAGGAAGAATATCACTTAACTATGAAAGACAATCAATAATGCTATCTTGTATAGTCTCACTTAAATTTTTAAGATTACAACCTAATGATTGGGTTTACTTAACAAACGAAAGATTAAGTTTTTCACAAAAAGCTTTTCAAGTTATTGCAATAGATGTAGAAAACATTGGTGATGAAAATTCTCCTTTATTTGTTACAAGATTAGATTTAAAAGAAGCTGCTTCATCTGTCTTTGACTTTGCAACAAATGATTATACGACAGGACAATCAGAAGGAAGTGATGTTAGTACTGGTGATTATACTGTTACTGCACCTTCTAATTTATCATTAGCACAACAAACAAATAAAGATGGTGTTACAACTAAAGTAGATATAAAAGCAAGTTGGACAAATAATTCTAGCGATAAGGTTGTGCTAACAGAGGTCGCTTATAAGCTATCAACAGATGGTTCTTATACTTCCGACTTTACTGTTGGAAAAGGTGTCTCTGTGGCTCTTCTACCGAATGTTGTAGTAGGTAAAACGTATAATGTTAAAGCAAGACATATAGATGTAAATGGAGTTGCAAGTGCTTATACAAGTGCAGTAAATATTACTATATCTGCACCGACTGATGCACCTGCTGACCCGACAAATCTTACTGCTTCAACTGCAAAACCATTTAATATTGTCGTATCATGGACTAATTCTACAAGTGCTGATTTAAAAGCAACAAAGATATACAGAAGAACATCTAATACAACACCTACAGATGATACACATTTAGTAGATACTATTTATGGTGCTAATGGTAAAACAACTACAGTTGTCTTTGGTAAACAAGATGGTCTTACTGCTGGTACAAATTATTTCTTTTGGGTTAGGTCAGTAAATCATTCAGATGTACATTCTGCTTTTGTCGGCAGTGCAACAGGTAATTTTACAAATGTAGATGTTAGTGACATTGTTAATGATGCTGTTACAGAAGTAAAAATTGCTTCAGATGCAGTTACAAATGCAAAAATAGCAGTTAATGCAATACAAGGTGATGTGATTGCTGCAGGTGCTATAACAACAACAAAGATAGGTGATGACGCTATAACAACAGCTAAAATAAGTGCTAACGCTATTACTGCAAGTGAAATAGCAGCAGGAACAATTACTGCAACACAAATTGCAACTGATACTATTACAGCTTCAAATATTGCTGCAGGTGCAATAGCAACTTCAGAACTTGCAGCAAATGCTGTAACAGCAGCAAAAATCACAGCTGGTACCATTACTTCAACTGAAATAGCTTCTAATGCAATAACAACAGATAAACTTAACGCAAATGCTGTTACTGCAGCAAAGATTGCTTCAAATACAATAACTGCAAATGAAATTGCTGCAAGTACAATAACTGGTACACAAATAGATGTTGATACTTTAAATGTAAAACATTTTGCAGATACAAGTGCAGATATAATAAACCAAACAAATGGTACTGTTCCTTTAGCTGTTTACAATAGTGCAAATCAATTTGATGGTAGTTTTCCTGGTGACCAACAAAATAATACAGAAACAACTTTTTTACCTATTACAGTAAATAATGTAAGGAATGGTGCAACATATCAGGTCTTATATAGTGCAGTATTAGGTGATACAAGAGATGGTAAAATACAATATTGCTTTGATTCTAGTTTTTCTAGCAATGTAACAACCTTGTCGCCTGTAGTATCAAGTGATGCTGGAACATTTAGAACCTATGTATTTATGTGGCAAGGAACTATAAGTGGTTTATCAAGCAGTCAGGAAACTGTATTTTGGAGAATAAATTGGATAGGTGGTACGCATAATAGTACTTATCAAAGTATGTATGTATATATGGATAATACAACATGATTAATTATACAATTTACAATACAACTACAGGATTAATTCATACTACAGGTACAAGTTCTTGTAATAGTATTAATGATATTGTTCTAAACAGTGGCGACAGCATTATAGAAGGAATTTATAGACAAGATGCTTATAAGATTGTTGATGGAAACGCACAAGCATATACACCTAATTTTCTTAGCAGATTAAGAAAAAAAAGAGATTATTTATTACAACAATCAGATTGGACACAGGGTAATGATAGTCCTTTATCAACTTCTAAAAAAACAGAATGGGCAACATATAGACAAACTTTGCGTGATTTACCTGCAAATAATTCTAGTGCTGCAAGTTTTAATGATGTAACATTTCCAACAGAACCAACATAAAAGGAGTAAATTATGGATAATATGGGCAGTGGTCGTTTTGGTGGCGACATGGATAGAAATGAAGTAGAAATGGACCTTAATAAGTTCATGGCTATGATACAAGAAATAGGTGAACTAAAAGATAAGATAAGAGAACTAGAAGATGTTAAAAATGTAAATCCACATCAAAAATGGATACATTTAGCACAAGCAGTTGATTCATGGCGTATCTTTCCAAGAGCATTCTTAACTGTATATATCATTTTGTTATACACAACAGTTATGTGGTTTATGGGTTTAGAAGAACCTAACTTTGAACAATCAGGTCTAATATCTGTTGTTGTTGGTGCAGGTGCAGCATGGTTTGGATTATATGCTGGTACTTCAGGAGCATCTAAGAGTTTCAAAGGCGAAGATAAGTAATGGAAGCCTTTGACCTTATAGAAAAGGTCGGATTACCCATAGCTAGTGGTTTAGTTATGGGTTATTTCATATTTTTAATTATGAAACAAATGATGACTGGTCTAGTCAATAAAATAAATACAGTAGAAGCAATAGCTAAGATGCTTATAACAAGAGCATCAATAATGAATAACGACATGATTCGCATTGATACAAGTGTATCTAGTGCTTTAAATTTAGCACCTGACCTAGATAGAATAGCAAGAGCAGAAAACTTTGTAGAAGATGGGAAAATAGATGCTAGGCGTGATTAATGGATATAGTTCTGCTAATAGAAAAGTTTGGATTTACAACAGTAATGGTCGTTGGCCTTGGTTATTTTGTTTACTATGTTTGGATAACTATTACTAAAACTGTAGAACCTGCAGTATCAGAAATGCAAAAAACTATTATTCGGTTAACTGACCAACTTCGCTTACTTGACCAAGATATGATACGATTACAAGAAAAAGTAAATACAGTTTTAGAAATAAATAGTAATAAAAGTAATGTAAAAGCTAAATGTGAGAAGTGTGGAGAATTTATACATTTATCAGATATAGCAAAACATGAATGTAAATAATGGTTAGAAGAAAAAAAACAAAAAAAGAAATTCAAGCAGAAGAACTTTCTAAGCAAAGAATTTTATATGGCATATTTATAACAGGAGTACTTTTAATAATAGGAGTTTTTGTTGTTAATATAAAAGCAGATACAATTACTTTTAAATTTAAATCACCTTCTTTTAATGGTGTAGGTACATCAAGTCATTACTTAACAATAGATTCACAAACACATACTCGTGAAATGACTATTAAAGAAGAACTTAAAGCACTACAAGACCAAATAAAAAGAGATAAAGAAAATACAACATTAGCACGATTTATACGAAGTCTTGAATCAAGAATATATGCAAAAATAGCACAACAAATTGTTAATAATATGTTTGGCGAAAGTCAATCTACAGAAGGTATTTTTGAATTAGAAGGTAATACAATATCGTATAAAATAGAAGATGGAATGATAACACTTACAGTCGTAGATGCAGATGGGAATGAAACAATCATACAACTACCTTTGGGTGATTTTAGTTTTTAGTTCTTGCAGTTTATTAGATATATCAGACGATACCTATAACGCTAGATTTCCAAGTAAGGATTTAGATAAACCACAAGATTTATTATCTAGTGAAGCACTTAGAAGCGTACAAAAACCTACTGTAAAACCAGTAGTAGCAGTCTATGGTAATTCCTTTACAGACCAAACAGGTCAAAGAAAAAGCAATAGCGAATTTGCATTATTTTCTACAGCTTTAACACAAGCACCAGAAAACCTTTTGATAAAAGCACTTAAAGAAACAGCAGAAGGTAATTTTTGGATTGTTGTTGAAAGAGTAGGTTTAGATAATCTAACAAAAGAACGACAGCTAATAAGAAGTACAAGAGAACAACTTGTAGATAAAGATGGTAATAAAATAGATTCGTCTATAATGCCTTTATTATTTGCAGGTGTTTTAATGCAAGGTGCGATAGTTTCGTATGAAACAAATCTTACAAGTGGTGGATTAGGTGCACGATATTTAGGTATTGGCACATCAGAAATATATAGAACAGATAATGTTACTGTATCTTTAAGAATGATAAGTGTTAATACAGGAGAAATACTTGTAGAAAAAACAAAAACAAAAACTATTTATAGTCATGGTTCTGCGCAAGATGTCTTTAGATTTATAGAAGCAGGTACTGAACTTATTGAGATTGAAATGGGAAGAGCAGAGAATGAAAGTGGTACTATAGCTTTACAAAAGGCAATAGAAAGTGCATTATTAGATATAGTAAATATTGGTTATCAACGAGGGTATTGGAAATATGAATAAATATTTTTTATATTCGTTGTTTTTTATCAGTTTTGTTGCAGTTGCATCGGACAACGAAATCTATGTAAGTCAAGCTGCAGGTAATAGTTCTTCTGTAGATTTAGAACAAATTGCTGGTAGTGGAAATATTATTGGTGGTCTTAATTCTGTTGCTGGAACTTTAACAGCTTTAGGTCTTAGAGGTGACTCTATGACTTTAGATATAAATCAAATCGGTTCTACAAATAAGTTTCTTGGTGATATAACAGCAGATTCTTATACTGGTTTTTTTGAATTTAGTGGTTCAGGTAATACGTTTACAATGCAGACTGACCCAACAAATACTTATAGTGCAGATACTTCTGATGTTAATGTACAAGTAACAGGTGGTTCAAATACATTTACTTTTAATCAAGCAACAAGTGCAATAGCATCTACATTAGATTTAGATTGGATTATTAATGGTTCTAATAATACAGTAACATCAAGTGTTAATTATGATTTAGGTACAAATTATATGGACATAGATGGTTCTGATAATACTATAAATTTTTCAGGTAGTGGTTATCAAGGTGGTTATTTTTACTTAGACCATACAGGCGGTTCAAGAACTTTTAATATTACACAATCAAGTACATTAGATAATGACTGGCTTAAAATTATTTCAAATGGCAACAATGGTACTGTTTGCGTCATACAAAATGACGCTAATGGCACAACCACTTCTTGCTGACATTGGAGATATATCTGAACTAAATGGCTTAGCACAAATTGTTAGAAATGCAGAAGTAAATACTGCTAAATTAAAATTAGGAATACAAACTAATGATGAAGCTATAACAACAAATGGTCGTATGGCCATTAAGTTTTTAGATGATTCTACAGTAAAACTAACTGAACATAGTCAACTTCTTATTGACGAATACATATATGACCCAGACCCAAGTAAATCTAAGATGGCTCTTACCTTTGCTCTTGGTACAACTAGATTTATAACAGGTAATCTAAATCGCATAGATAAACAAAATATTAAACTAAAAACACCAACAGCAAATATAGCAATTCGTGGTACAGATTTTACTGCAACAGTAGACGAGTTAGGAAGAAGTTTAGTGATACTTTTACCTGATGCTTTAGGTTTATCAAGTGGCGAGATAGAAGTAATAACTGCAACAGGAAGTGTAATACTGAATAAACCATTTGAAGCAACTACAGTTAGTGTATTTGAATCATCACCAAGTAAACCAGCTATATTAGATTTAACATTAAATGATATTGATAATTTATTAATTGTTACACCACCTGAAGAAAAAGAAATTATAGAAGAAGTTGTATATACAAATGCAACAGATAGCATTCTTGATTTTAATGGTCTTGACTATGACCCATTATCAGAAAATTTTTTAAAAGATAATGATTTAGAATTTACAGAATTAGACATTGATTATCTAGCAGATGGTAATTTTCTTGAAGATGTTTTAGATGTATTAGATGCTTTAGCAGTAAAAGAAGAAGAAGACCAATTACAAATAGCAACTGCATTAAATATAACAGGTACAAAGGTAGGTCAAGATACAGAAACAGGTATCATAACGCTAGTACAAGGCGAGATAGTTAAAATGCAAAGAATATCAAATCAAGCAAATGTAAAATTAGATTTAGGTACAGATGGTTCTTATACAGTAATTCTTGTACAAAATGGTGTTTCTCGTGTTGTAAAAATTAATGGTGGAAGTAGCAATGTTATAACAATAAGGCAAGAATCGTGAAATATAGATTATTTATACCTTTGTTAGTTGTATTATCACTACCACTTATATTTAAAAGTACGCCAACAGAATTAATAAAGCTAAGAACATTTGATAAGTTTGTTAAAGAATATGAACCTTCTGGTAATTTTGTAATATTAAATATAACCGAAGAAGATGTAGAAAAAGAAGGTGGTTACCCATTACCAAGAAAAAGATTAGCAGAGATAACCTTAGATATTCTTGGTAAAGGTGCTTTAGGTGTAGGATATACTATATCTTTTCCACAAGCAGATAGATTTGGAGGTGATGAAGAATTTGCTAGGTCTTTAGGATATGCACCATCTGTGATTGCTATGTTTGAAGATAACAAAGGTAAATATCCTAAAGCTACAGGAACAGTTATAAAAGGCGAAGATAATGGTGGTATAATCAGTTTGGGTGTGAAGCAAAACCTTTCTCTCTTATCCAACCATACATTACAGGGTTTAGCTATTGCACCCACAGATATAGACCAGCTTGTACGCAGAATACCTTTATTAGTAAAAACACCAAATAATGAATGGATACCAAGTTTTGGTACACAAATATATAAAGCACTTTTTGATATAAGAACTTACATTATAAAAACTAATGATAATGGTATAGAGGAAATATCAATACGAGGAATACCACCAGTCAAAACAGATAGTTTAGGTCGTAAGTGGATTAGTTGGGTAGATACACCACAAACAGATTTAGAAGAAATGGAAGTAAATGGTAAGTTTGTTATTGTAGGTGTTACAGCAAATGGTGTTATGCCACAAATAGCAACACCAGTTGGATTATTAGAACCACATAAAATACAAGCTGCATTAGCAGAATCAATACTTATACAAGATAGTCCTTATATACCTGATTATTCTTTATCTGTAGAAATATTAATATTTTTGCTATCAGTAAGCTTAATATGGCTTGTATTGATTAGATTAGGCATTACTTGGGGAATCGTATTAGGATTAGCTGTAATGGCTTCTACAGGCTCTCTTGGTTATTATTTTATACAAACAAGCCTACTAATTGATGTTACATGGTCTTTAATATCACAGTTTATTGCAGGTACAACAGCTTTTTATATTAGATTTAGAGAACAATACAAATTAAGACAGCAAATAAAGAAACAATTTGAGCATTATCTTGACCCAAGGCAAGTAAAAAAACTACAGAATAATCCAGAGTTACTAAAACTAGGTGGAGAAAAACGTTATTGCACTTTTTTATTTACTGATGTGCGTGGTTTTACATCTTTATCAGAAACACTTGAACCTGAACAAGTAACATATATTATGAATAAAGCACTTACTGCACAACAACAAGCAGTACAAAAATATGGTGGCATGGTAGATAAATATATTGGCGATGCCATGATGGCAATATTTAACGCACCCTTAGATTTAGATAAACACGAAGAAAAAGCTTTGCTTTGTGCTTTAGAAATACAAAATAATATGAAAATATTAAATCAAGAACTTAATATACAAGGTATATCTCCAATACAAATTGGTATTGGTATTAATACTGGATATGCTGTTGTAGGTAATATGGGTTCAGATACAAGGTTTGATTATACAGCAATAGGTGATGCTGTTAATGTTGCAGCAAGACTAGAGTCAGGTACAAAAGCTGCTAATATTGACTTACTTATTGGCGAAACTACAGAAAATGCATTAGAATTTGACTTAATACCATTAGAGCCTATAGAAGCTAAAGGTAAAAAAGAAAAGTTACAGGTGTACACATGGAATTAAAAAAGGTAATTAACTGGATAATAAGTTTATTTACCACAAGATATAAAATAACAGTATCTTTCAATAAAGAGTATGGTGATTCAGATGATAAAACATATACATCAAAAAAAATCTTAGTGCAAAAAGAAAAACATCTTAAATTTCGTGATGAAAATAACAGATTAATAGAATATAGAAGTGCTTCTGGTCTTAATTACATAATAGAGGATATTTAATGCAACAAGTTTTATTAGGAATTATTTTAGTTTTAGGTTTTAGTGGATATTGGTTATATCAAGAAAATGTAACATTAAAAGCTAACAACAAAGCATTAGAGGGTGCTATTGCAACACAAGAAGAAGCAATAAAATCAATACAAGCAGATTTTGAATTACAAACACAACAAATGAACGAACTGTCTTTAAAAAGTCAAGCTGCACAAAGAGAACTAAATAGATATACACAATTTATACAAAACTATGAACTATCTGCAAAAATACTGGCAGACCCAGTAGAAATGCAAAGGAAAATAAATAATGGAACAAAGCATATCATGGAGAATATTGAGCAAATCAGTAGTGATGTTGATGACCTTGATAATGGTATCCAATTGCAGTCTGATACCAACTAAACAAATAGAAGTATCTGCAAAACCAATAGATAGGAAAATTGTGCAACCTATCATGCCTAGAGAAATTGATTTACAAGAACCAATGTGGATTGTGGTGACACCTGAAAACTACAAAGAACAATTAGCATTTATAGAAGAACAAGAAGGCGAGTTAGTTTTTTTAGCTATGACCATACCTGACTACGAAGTTATGGCATATAACATGCAAGAAATCAAGAGATATATTACAGAATTAAAAGATGTTGTTGTTTACTACAGAAAGGTAACAATTGACAAAGAAGCAGAATAATCTGCTAGAATTAGTATTTCCTATATTAAATGGAGGTTTTTATGTTTGGATTTATAGGGGATTGGTTAGGGATAATCACAGGAGTTGTCTGTGCAGCTTCAATAATATGTGCTTTAACACCTACACCAAAAGATGATGCTATGATAAGTAAGCTTTATAAAATTTTAGAAATTGCAGCTCTAAATATTTTTAAAGCTAAAGACTAAGCATGTCCAACAGCATTACACCATTTGTCTATAATGCAATTTTAGACCGGGTAATTGATGGAGATACCATAGATGTAGTGCTGGATTTAGGTTTTAGTGTAAAGCTTCATAAACAAAGAGTACGATTAGCTGGTATTGATACACCAGAATCTCGTACAAGAAATCTTAAAGAAAAAGCTTTAGGTCTAAAAGCAAAAGCAAGATTACAAGAACTGTGTGTTAATAATTTTAAAATACAATCATTAGGAAAAGGTAAATATGGGAGAATCTTGGGTATTCCATATAGTGAAGATGGTCAAAGTATTTGTCAAATTCTTATTGATGAAGGACACGCAGTTGAGTATTGGGGTGGTAAAAAAACTGCTAAAGTTAGAGATAATGGAACATGGGGTGAATAATATGGAAATATCACAAGAAGGTATAACTTTAATAAAACATTATGAAGGTTGTCCAAAAGATAATTTAGGTAATGCAGTAAGTTATAGATGTGCTGCTAATAAAGCTACAATTGGATTTGGCTCATTAAAATTAATTGATGGAAGTCCTGTTCAGGATAATATGTCAATTACAATGCAAGAAGCTGAAGAGTTGTTAGCACATGAATTAAAAGAATACGAAGGTTACATAAATAGCATGGTTACTGTTCCTCTAAAGCAAAACGAAATGGACGCTTTAGTTTCATGGGTTTTTAATCTAGGACCAAATAATCTAAAAAATTCTACACTTCTTCGTGTATTAAATGAAGGTAAATATCATGAAGTACCAGAACAAATAAAAAGGTGGAATAAGGTTAATGGTGTTGTAAATGAAGGATTAGTTAAAAGAAGAAAAAGCGAAGCTTTACTTTTTGAATGTAAAGATTGGACTTGTGTATGACTTATGGCACTTAGTAAAACTCAAACAAAAAGATTAGGTGGGATACTATCTATTATGTTTGGAGATTCTATACCGAGTAGTAACTTAACAGAACTAATACAGCAAGGGTATGTAGAACTACAAGGCCAAGAATATAAGCTTACAGAAAAAGGACTAGATGAAAAAAATCGTTTGACTACTCTCTGTGGACTTAATATTAAATATCAATCAGAAAAGAGCAAAGATTAATATTTAAATTAACCTCTGCTCATAGAGGATAGGCATTTTATAGTAAGCCTTGCACTTTAGTTTTCTTCTCTTTTAATTCTATTATATTCAACTTTTAAAAGAAATAATTCATCTTGTAGATTTTTAGCTTTATCTCTAGCTTGTTCTAATTCTTCTTCTACTTCTGTAATTCTTTCTTTTATAATAAATGTTTTATCTCCAGACCACTTATGTAAGTTTTTAGTCTCTTCTAAATATATTTTAGTTCTGTTTTCCCAAAAAGCTTTTTCGTTAAATGACATATTAATTAACAAAAACTGTATTCTCAAATTTTTTGTATCCAAACATCTTTTGAAAAATATCTTGTGCTTGTTCTTCAGATAGTTTTGGTTCTTTGTAACATTCTCTTTCCATAGAGTTTGCACAATACCAACGATTAAAGTTATTTTTATAAGTATCTTTATCGTTATATACAAAATCTTCTAAGTACATATCTACCCCCTTTTTTTTAGGTCTTTTAATATTATACCAGTTGGACTGTTATTTAAAAGTTCTTGTACAGCTTCAAAATGATTGTCCTGTGCTAGTTGTAATTCAAACTCTGCTCTCTCTAACTTTTCTTCAGGTGTTAAAGATTCAGGTTCGTTATTGCACTTATCGTCCCAGTCTCTAAATAATCTACTCATTTATTACCCTCTAAATAATTTTATTAAAATATATAGTTTTTTATTTAATAAATATTGCAAATGTTTTGGTATTTTTCTACGATTAATATTCATGTGTATTAATGCTATTGCCAACTATTAGGGATATGTCATCAAAAGCTTTTAATAAAGCAGATTTAGTAAAATGTGGTACAAACAAAACTTGTATATCTTCTTTTGTAAAAAGTCTGTTTTCCCAATCATCAATTGCATTTGCTGTTTTAATCCAATCTAATGCAGATTTTTTTGTTTTAAAGAATTGTATATGTTCCCTATTTATATCTCTTAAATAATAAAATTTCATTTTATGCTCCTATTATTTGTATTATTTCTTTTACTTGAAAACCTTCTTTGACAAACTTTCTTTTCTTGTAATCAAAGAATTTTTCATCTGATGTCTTTACAGCTAACCACCAGAAATTAGTTTTAGTTAGTACATATAGTTCGTATCTCATTATGCACTCTGCTCTTCTGCTAAGCATCTTAAAATAGATATAACTTCTTTTGCTCTTAAACCATCATCACCTATAGCATATTGAACTGCTAATTCAATTTGTTCTTCTGTATATGTTAGATTAGTTTTAGATTTAGAAGTATCTAGTTGATTTTTTTTATTTAAGTTTTTCATTTTATTCTCCTTCAATTTAACTTTATAACTATTATTCTATAGTGAATTTGCAAAAAGTAAACCTTTTTTGGAATAAATATTTAAGTTTTTTTAGAAGGGTAAATCGTCATCTTCATCAAGACAATAGTCTTTTTTTTCCCAAAGTTGCTGTGCATATTCTTGTGCTGCTGTTTTTTTAAAACCATAAAATTTAAGGAACTTAAACTCGTTTCCAAACTTAGTATGTAGTTGTGCATGATGATACATACATAGAGGTATAACTTGATTATCTCCTGCTTTTAAAGACCAACCACGCTTACCATCGCTAGGTTTTAATAGATGATGTACTTGTATAGGACCATTACAACTATAAAACCCTGCTCTTGCAATAAAGCAAGGTAAAGAAGCAACATACTCTAAATGTTTTTTATCAACTATTCTTTTAGACATTTATATAATATTAGCAATTATTCTAAAAATAGTATCATCTAAAAATTTAACTGTATCGTCAGATAAAAAAGTAACAGGTGTTGTGCAAATCGTACGCAAACTTGCGCCTTGATGATATACATTTCTTTGTGGTATTTTTTTATTAGTTTTATTGTATTGTGGTAGATATGCATTAATAAGTTTTTTTTCCCAGTATTTTCTTCTGTCTTCTTTACAATATAGGATTCTAAAACAATCAAAGTCCTTATCTGACTTTTGATGTGTACAAATTCTTTGATAAGGATTTTTACTTTCTCCTACATAAACTACAACATTTTTTTTATATAAAATATATACACCAGATTTAAATATTTCGTGCGTTTTAAACTTTCTTCTATGTGAAGAAGATGTTGAATAAAGAGTAATAATTTCTTTTGGAGTAAAGTTTTGTTTTGTAATTATTATATTACCAGTACATGAAATATGGCTGTCCCATGCGTTAACAACATTCATTGTGCCTGTAGAAGTTTGCAAATTATCAAAATCAATAGATGAAGTACCTACAGTAGCATTACTTGTAAAAAAGTCTCTCTTACCAGTACTTAATGCATTTTTGATTTCATCAATACTTTTTCTTTTTTTCGTCACGAATTTTTTGTGTCATGTGTTGATTTAAAAAATTATGTAAGGCTATATTGTACTTTTCTTGCATACTTAAAAATGCTCTTACTAAATGTGTAATATCCATGTCATGCACTTTTATATACTTATCTTGCGATTCAGAATAATATGTAAGTTCATCATGCATATCACATGGTATTTCTCTATTATCTAAAATACTTTGTATTTTTAATGCTTCTATAACTTTCAAAATATTCTCCTAAAATGGTAAATCGTTATCTTCTTCTACATTAGGAAAAGGATAATCATTATCTTCTTTCTCGTACAATAAAACAGATGTGTATTCAATACCTTTTTTACTTGTCTGTTTATAACCACCGAATTTATATTGTTTGCCATCAATACTAATTGGACCACTTATATCTGGACTTTTATTGGATTTTTTATCTTCTTCTTTATTAATGTAAAGTGGGCCAACAGATATAGAAAGTTCGTATTTAGGTTTTTCGTTAGGTGGTTCGTACTTAATAATACTTGCATAACGCATTTTATTATTAATCATAATTTTACCTTTTCTTACAACTTCTACTTTATCATCTTTAAATAAAGCACCAGAGTTGTCTTTTTGCTCGTAGTTATCACTCATTATTTTCTCCTAGTTCTATTTTTAAGCTTATATCTGTAAGTTTTACTGTCATACTGAAACTCAAATACATCTTCTAATTTACATTCAAGATTTCTTAATGTGTTTAAATCGCTTACCCACATGTCGTTACATTCAGCAATATTGTTTAAGATAAATCTTAATTGATTTGTTAAATCAAGTACTTTAGCTTCATCTTCAATACTTACTTTTATATTTCTACTATTTGCCATAGTATTCTCCTATATTAATTAATTTATATTCAATAGCTTTGCTATTAAGTTTTTTTCTTTTATCAACTATCTCTATATTCATATCTTCTGGTAAGTTGTACTTACAACGATTATTAATATTTCTTAATGCTCTAATAGCAGCACTTATAGAGGTAGAATCATAAAATTTATTCTTTCTTATATATCCATCACTAAAGCCATTTGCACTATATACTTCTTGTATTTTGCTTTGTATATGTTGAAAAGTAAGCCAATGATTTTTTTCTTGTGCTTTTAATAAAATTAAAAAAACAAGGTCATTCAATGTTAACTTAGCTAAAGATTTAGACTGTAAAGATTCTGGTATTTGCATAATTAAAAATTATCCGAAGCAGAGTTACCATCATCATCTGCGCCTGTTTCTTCTACAGTAGCAGTTTCTTCTACTTTAATACCTGCACCTATTCCACAAGCAGCACATAAACTGTATCTTCTTGCGTATGTCATAGCACTTCCAAAGCCTTGTGCATTATTTTTATCTGCGGGAACAAAGAATTTACCTGCTGACAATTCGCTACCATGTCCATAGAATATAGTTTCAACACAAACACCTTTATCATTTTCCTCAAAGCGTTGTAAAAACATAACACCCTCATCTAATAAAGGTTGTTTTACTGCTTCTAGACATGATTCTAAAGAAGCATAACTATTGCCAAAGTGTGGGTTTGTTCCATCTTTACTGGCATTTTCCATATTTGTTTGCGCTTTAATTAAAGCATTTATAAGTTCATTATTAGGTTTCATTTTAACTCCATATATTTTTAGCTTCTTCTACTTCTAAAGGATTACTCCACATAAAGTGGTCGTAGTTCGGATAGAATAGATTGGCTATTTGGTTAATATCATTTGAATAAGAAAGTAAATTCATAATATTTATGGCTACTTTCTTGACTACTGCAATATGCTCATCAACATTGTCAACAGGCATAGTTACAACTTCTGCTTTTTTAGAAGTTACATATACATAATCAACTAAGGCATTAGAATCCATAGCTTTTGCGTAAACAGATAACTGCCTACAAACAGAAGGTGGTATAACAGAGGGTAATCTTTGTACAGTCTTAATATCTCTAACTGTACCCTCATATTGAAGGTCTATATATCCTATGATTGGTATAGGTAGTTCTTCAAATTGTAAACTGACTTTCTTTTGATAAGATATAGGTTTACCTAATTCTCTATAAAAATTAACTGCTGTTTCTACATACAAAGGTAAAAGACTTCTTTCTTTCTTATATTTTTTTGTATCTATATCTATTTTATCTAGGTAATAATTATATAAACCATCGTATCGGCTTAGTGCTTCTTGAATTAATATATCTATAGATTTAGTATTATCTAAAGCATCTCCTGTAACTTCATCTACAGTAGTACCTCGCCACATTGCAGAATTACCTGTACCTTTATTTTTATATAAATATCTAAATACCCACATTGCAGGTTCTTGTATGTAAGTATTAATAGACGAAGCCGAAAAGTGTTCTATATCGTAAGCTTCAAAAGGATTATTATTCATTTTATCTTCTCAATTTATTATTACATTCTACTTGTTTTTTAATTAAAGTAAACCTTTTTTGGAATAAATATTAATTTATTTATTACTTTTATTATTAAGATATATCACTTATAATTCATATTTGGACTAATTATGCATTTAAGAGATTACTTAAAAAATCAAAAACATACGCAAATGTCATTTATAGATTTAGTTGAAATGGCAACAAATGTACGAATACCACAAGGAACATTAGCTAAATGGGTAACAGGTACAAGAATACCAAGAAAAGAAGAAATGCAAATAATTTATAAAGTAACAGAGGGTTCTGTACAACCTAATGATTTTTATGAATTATCAGAATGAAGATAGGTTTTACTTGTGGCGCTTTTGATTTATTGCATGCAGGTCATGTTGTAATGCTAAAAGAATCAAAATCTAATTGTGATTACCTAATTGTAGGATTGCAAACAAACCCAAATCTTGATAGAAAAAATAAGAATATACCAATACAGTCTATATATGAAAGATTTGTACAGCTAAGTGCAATTAAATATGTTGATGAAATTCTTGTTTATGATACAGAAGCAAGTTTATTAGACCTTCTAGAATCTACACCTATAGATGTAAGATTTGTTGGTGATGATTACAAGGGTAAAAACTTTACAGGTAAAGGTATTGGTAAAACTTTCTACACAAATAGAAAGCATTCATTTTCAACAACTTCTTTAAGAGAAAGAATACAACAGGATAAATCATGTTAAATATTAAAGATATAAAAATAAAAGATATAGAAATAAATATAGAAAATCCAAGAAAACATTCAAACAAACAAGTATTCCAAATAGCAGAATCTATTAAAGAATTTGGTTTTACAAATCCCCTTTTAGTAGATGAAAAGAACTTTTTAATTGCAGGTCATGGCAGATTAATGGCAGCAAAAACATTAATACTTGAAACTGTACCTTGTATTATTGTAGAAGGACTTACCGAAGAACAAAAGAAGGCATTAAATATTGCAGATAATAAATTAGCAATAAATTCTACATGGGACGAAGAATTGCTTTGGAAACAAATTAAGGAACTTACTGATACTGATTACAATATAGATTTAATAGGTTTTGACAAAGAACAAGTAATGCCTTTTATAGAAGATGATAGAGTTGTAGAAAGCATACTTAATGAATGGGAAGGTATGCCTGAATATAACCAAAGCGATAAGACTTCTGTAAGAAGTGTAATAGTACATTTTGCTAGCGAGGAAGATTGCGATAATTTCTTTGAACTGTTGCAACAAAATCATACAGATAAAACAAAATCTATTTGGTATCCAGAGCAAATTAATATGGATACAGAAAGTAAAAGGTATGACTAACCCAAAATATCCATTATTTATAGTTTCTAAAGGCAGAGCTGATACGAGATATACAGCAAGGTATTTAGATTATATGAAAGTACCTTATCGTATTGTTGTAGAACCTGCAGAGTACGATATGTATTTAAGACATGTAAAAGATAAAGATAAGCTGTTAGAACTTGATATGTCGTATAAAGAAAAGTATGACACTTGTGATGAACTAGGTTTAACTAAATCTACTGGCCCAGGACCAGCTAGAAACTTTGTATGGGATTATTCAATTAAAGAAGGCTACGACTACCATTGGGTAATGGACGATAATATACGAAGCTTTAGACGATATAACCTTAATGAAAAAGTAAAAGTATCATCTGGCACTATATTTAGAGCAATGGAAGATTTTGTTTTAAGATATGAAAATGTTGGTATGGCAGGACCAAACTATTATATGTTTCAACCTGCAAGGCAAAAAAGTCCACCTTTTATTTTAAATACAAGGATTTATTCATGTAATTTTATTAAGAATGATTTGCCTTATCGTTGGCGTGGCAGATATAACGAAGATACTATTCTTAGCTTAGACATACTAACTAATGGATTATGCACTATACAATTTAATGCTTTCTTACAAGAAAAAATTACAACGCAACAAGTAAGAGGTGGCAATTCAGCAGAGTTTTATGATAAAGAAGGAACACTAGAAAAATCTAAAATGCAGGTAAAAGTTTACCCTGATATATCAAAGGTAGTAAAAAGATTCGGCAGAATACATCATTATGTTGATTACAGTCAATTTAGATTAAATAAATTAATTAGAAAAAAGAATTTAAAAATTAAAGATAATAAATATAATATGCAGTTAAAAAGAGTGCCTTCATAGTTCAAGGTCTTTTGCCCAGTCGTTTGATTTTGGCCTTGTATTTTTAGGTTTTATATCTTCTATATCATCAAAATATCTTCTTTGATTTAACCATGTACTTGCATGTGGTATAAAAGATTTATTTTCTATAGATTCTACCGACTTAGCATATGCTATAGTTTTTTCTAATAGTTCTTCTTTTTGTATTATTTCTATTGCTTTTTTATAAGATTTAGCAGATTCAAACTTGCTTGCTTTTCTAGGGTAGAAATTCCAAAATTCATTAAAATCTTTGCTATAAATTGTTTTAGTATCTTCTTTAGTATTACAGGGTTGTGATGCCCAGAGGGTATGGGTTTCAGCACCCATAGGGTTCTTAATACCCTTAGATAGTTGTATAAAATAGCGATTACTTGTAAAGCTACCATTATTTAATATTCTGTTTTGTATTTTTAAGATACCAATCTTTTCAAACTCTTTAATAGTTCTTCTTACACCTCGTGAATCTTTTAAGCCTACAATATCTGCAATATGTTGATAACTAGGGTAGCAACTTCCTTTTTCATCTGCGTAGTTACAAAGTATGACTAATATTAATTTTTTAGTTGGAGTAAGACCTTTGACTTTTAGTGATAGATTTAGTAATTCTATTGACATATATACCTCTGTATTTTTCTATACTAAATTGTTTTTAAAAAATTAGAAGTATTTTTAGAACAAAGTTAATTGTTCTTGGCCATTTTCTTTATAAAACCATTCTAATATCTGCTGTTTAGTTAAAATCTTTCCTTTTTGCATTGGAAAAATCTCTGACCTGTAACCTGTTCTAGTTAAAGGTATTGCATTACAATTTTCTACATTTACTTCTATATGATGCATTTCTGTATCATCAAATCCTTCGCTAAACAATTTATAACTTATGTGTATTTTATTTATACCAAATGTAAAGCTAAAACTTAGAAATTTATTTAAAGACATGTATTTATGTTACATTATCTTCTTCATGACCAAATATTTTATCATTTACTGCTCGTATCTCTTTAATAAAATCTTTTTCATCATATTCGTTTTGCTCTTCACCTTCAAAAAATTCCCTATCAACAATTTCCCAATTATCAATAATGTAAACACCATTGTCTAAACTCTCTTTATGATAAGTTGTATATTTGCCAACACCTAAAGATAAAGTACCACCAAAAGTATTTCCAATAAGCTGACACAATCTTGCAATACCATAGCTTGGGTCTGCATTACATCTTATGCCATATAATTTAGCTACTTTTAAAAAAGGCACTACAGAATCACGACCACCATTCCAATGTAAGTACAAAGATGTCCAATCATCTTTTGGTATGTGTTTATTTTTAATTGTTATTACTGCTCTATTACCCATATTAACGCCCCCATTTAGCAATGTAATCTTTATCAGATATATCTTTATTATTAAAATCTGTTTCTTTTTGTAATTTTTTAATACGTTTTTCTAAGTATTTTAAAAGTACAGGTTTGTCATCTTTATGCATTTTTTCTGCTTCTATTACAGCTTTATATAAAACAATAAGTTCGTCGTAGTTAAGTCCTCTGATTGTTTTTTGTAGCGAAGGGTGTATTCTTATCTTAGTCATTGTTACTTTTCCTGTTCTGGTTTTTGTTTTTCTTCAAGAATACATCTTTCAAAGAAGCTAACTTTTTCATCTCTGCGTTCTCGTATGCGTTCTATTTTTTCCTCTGCTTGTTGATTTGTAGAATCAATCATATCTAAATATTTTTTAACTCTTAATGGGTTGTAATATTTACCATTTTCTAATGTATGTTTTCTATCCATTATTTAGCACCTCTAAAGTTTTCTTTTGTAGCATTAGATTTAGTAGTTGGCTCGTAGTCGTAAACAGTAATCTCTCCTAAGTTACCAACCCAACCTATTACCATGTTATTAGTATCAAACATAATCCAACCACCCATTCTTTCTGAACAGTACTCCTCGGAAGGTTCTTTGTCGTAGTTCTTGAATAGCTGATTAGCTTTTGCAAGGAATTTATCTCTTGCTTCTTGATAAGTATTAGTAGTTCTCATTTTATCTCCTTTCAATTTATATTTACTATATTAAAGTGTTGCATACAAAAGTAAACCCTTTTTGGAATAAATATACTCTTTTTTTAGTATTTGCTTTATTTTAGGTACTTTATGGACTAATATTGCGATAATTAATTAGAAAATATGACTAAAAAAACTACACCTACAAAACTAACTGATTCTAAAAAGCTTAAAATTAGAAATGATTTTGTACAGGGTATAGAAAAAGATAATCAAAGAATCTATCCAACCTTAGACGAACTTATAAAAAAATATAAAGTTGCACAAAGTACAGTATATAGAACAGCAAGAAAAGATAACTGGAAGTTACAGAAGGAACAGTTTCAAGCAAATCTTGCAGAAGAACTAGACAAAGAAAGAAAAAAAGATTTAATAAAAAGGTCTAAGAGTAATGACGACAACAGCTTAAATATTGCTAATGGTTTATATGTAATGATTGGCCAAATAATGACACAGCATAATCAGGATATGCAGTCAGGCAAAAAAAGTTTACCACCAACACAAATTAATGCTCTTGCTAATGCTGCACTTAGTGCACAACGATTAGCTAAGATTGCATTAGGAGAAGTAACCGAGAATATTAATGCAACAATTACAGAAAACAACGACAGCTTCAGAAGAGCTATGGAACTGCTTGACGAGGTTGAAGAAAGCAGAAGCCGAAGCGTTCAATCTACGCACTAGTTGGTTAGAAACTGCAAGAGATAAACAGCTACAACCTAAAGTAGAACATTATATATGGCTTATACTTGCTGGTCGTGGTTGGGGAAAAACAAGAACAGGTGCACAAGATATTGCTTTATATGCACTTAGAAATCCTAATGTAAACTGTGCTGTTGTTGCACCAACACATGGAGACCTTAGAAGAGTTTGCTTTGGAGGTAACTCTGGCTTACTTTCTATTTTACCTAAAGAATGTTTTTTAAACTCTAAAGACCTTAAAGGTTATAGTTCATCTGTATCTGAAGTAAGATTATTTAATGGTTCAAAGATAACAGGGTACGCAGCACAAGAACCAGATAGATTAAGAGGACCACAATTTCATAGAGCATGGTGTGATGAGGTTGCAGCTTGGAGATACCCAGAAGCATTTGACCAATTAATGTTTGGTCTAAGACTAGGAGATAATCCACAATGCGTTATTACTACAACACCAAAGCCAATACAACTTATAAAAAATTTAGTAGAAAGAGATGATGTATATGTAACTAGAGGAAATACATTTGAGAATGAAGCTAATCTTGCAGAAAGTGCATTGACTATGCTTAAAGAAAAATATGAAGGAACAACAATAGGAAGACAAGAATTATATGCAGAAATAGTAGATGATATAGATGGTGCATTATGGACTAATAAATTAATAGATAGAACAAGATTACAAAAAGATACAGAAAAGGATTTATCACAAATAATAGTTGCTATTGACCCTGCAGTTACAGCTAATGCAAATTCTGATGAAACTGGTATTATAGTTGTAGGCAAAGATTTTAATAATAACTTTTATGTATTAGAGGATTTGTCTGGTAGGCATTCTGCTGATAAATGGGGTAGAATAGCAATTAATGCTTTCTATGAATGGGAAGCTGACAGAATTGTTGCAGAGGTCAACAATGGTGGAGACTTAGTGGAAAGGCTGATTAGAAATATAGATACTAATGTTCCTTATAGAAGTGTAAGAGCAACACGAGGAAAGATTTTAAGAGCCGAACCAATCGCAGCATTGTATGAACAAGACAGGGTACATCATATTGGTTTGTATCCAGAGTTAGAACAGCAAATGTGCAGTTACACTGGCGAAACAAATACTTCACCTGACAGACTAGATGCTTTAGTTTGGGGATTAACCGAACTAAGTAAATCTAAAGGACAGGTTAATTGGAGAATAAGCTAATGGCACAAAGAAATATATTTCAGAGAATCTTTAACATAAATCCTGAACAAACAAAACAGAGTAATATTATGGGTTACTTTGGTGTTGGTAGTTCTGATGCTAAAGTTTATAAGTATCAAGACCTAGCTAAAGAAGGCTATCTTAAAAACGCTATCGTTTATAGATGTGTTAATGAAATATCTAAGGGTGCTAGTGCTGTACCTTTTGTTATAAAAGCAGGTGACCAAATATTAGAAGAACACCCATTAATAACTTTATTAAGAAGACCTAATCCTTTACAGTCATATTCAGAGTTCTTTAATAGTTTATTTGGTTATCTTTTATTAAGTGGTAATGCATACATATTAAAAGTTGGTGCTGAAGCAGGTGCACCAAAAGAATTACATCAATTAAGACCAGATAGAATAGTTATAAAAGGAAGTGGGAACTCTATACCTGACAAGTATCAGTATATGTTACAGGGCAGAGTACATCATACATACGAGGTTGACCAAGAAAATGGATTTAGTGAACTTAAACATGTCAAGCTTTGGAATCCTTTAGATGATTATTATGGCCTTAGTCCTATGAGTGCTGCTGCTGTAGAAATAGACCAGTTTAATTTATCAAGTAAACATAATGTAAATTTATTGCAAAATGGTGCAAGACCTAGTGGTGCTGTTATATTTAAACCACAAGACGATGCAGGTTTTGCAGTTAATCTTACAGAATCACAAAGACAACAATTACTTACAGACCTCAATAATAGATTTAGTGGTACTGCTAATGCAGGAAGACCATTATTATTAGAAGGTGACTTTGATTGGCGAGAAATGGGTTTAAGTCCTAAAGATATGGATTTTTTAAATTTAAAACACATGAGTGCTACTGATATTGCTATGTGCTTTGGTGTACCAAGTCAATTAGTAGGTGTACCTGATGCGCAAACATATTCTAATGTAGCAGAAGCAAGGTTAGCACTATACGAAGAAACAATTATACCGCACCTTAGAAAACTAGCATCTGACCTGAACGAATGGTTAGTTCCTATGTTTGATGACAGATTAATGCTTGAATTTGATATTGACTCTATTCCTGCATTATCAGAAAGAAGAAGAAAGATATACGAGAATGTAACATCTGCAGTACGAGAAGGTATTATGACAAGAAACGAAGCAAGAGAGATTATTGGATTACAACCTATAGATGGTGCTGATGATTTATATATCTCTGCTGCATTATTCCCATTGACTGACGATAGTGTTGAAAAACCAGAGAATCCAGTTAACGAGGAAGACTTAAAAGAATATGATGAAGAATATGATGATGAATTTTTATTAGAAGAAGAAAAAGATACACATATTACAAACTTTCCTAAACGCGGTGATAATAAAAAAATATCTTTAAGGAATAGCAATTACCCACAGTTCAGCTACGAATTTGCTACAAATGTAAAAAATGATGGACCAAAAGGTATATGGAAAGCAGGTGGCAATATTAGAGGTAACGAAGCTTATATGCTTTGGGGCAGAGCAAGAGAAGGTTCTGAATCACCAGCAGTATTAAAGTGGATTAAAGAAAGAGAATCTTGGGCTGC
>VTLG01000042.1_pt1 | contig 43355 bp, 66 predicted proteins | sample 4694571 | NCBI WGS metagenome assembly VTLG01 (sample SAMN12604809, study PRJNA352737) | marine metagenome | biome: ENVO:00000447; feature: ENVO:00000209|ENVO:00000569|ENVO:01000036; material: ENVO:00002151; isolation source: viral sequences binned using virsorter ...
CATCACTACCAGCGCATGCAAACGAAAGTGTTGCTACTCCGCCTGCTGTTTCATCTGATTGATAATGAACTACTACAGTTCCAACTGTTGCTGCCGGTAATGTTACCGCTTGAGCAGCGCCGCCTGTATAGTTGTTAACCGTGATTACATTAGCTGTGTAAGTTAATGTTGCCGCGGTTGCTACTACTGTTGCAGTTAAGCTAGTTAGATCTGGTTTCATTCCTAAAAACCTAGATGTTATAACTCCTGTGCTAGCAGCTTTATTGATCTGTTGAAATCCTTTTTCGGATCTAACTGGACCATTAAACGATGTGTTTGCCATAATATTCCTCCTAGAATATTTTAAATGTAGTCCCTAGGGAAGTCGACTATACGCGTCTACATTTAATAATTAATGTTAATTGTATAGTGATTAATTTATATATGAGATTTTAATAAAGTGCAAGAGATCCTTACAGAAATACGCGATTTCAGCGATGTGGCGTTTATCTAAGTAGCCACAGAAACTTGGGGGGCAGCATTATAAATTGCATTTTCTCTATCTGCAATCTTACGTTCCTCGGCTTTAATCTCACTGATAACACTTTTAATAGCATTATCAATTTCGACCATATTGAGAGTATATTTACCATTTTGCTCATACTCCAACTGCCACCTCAACTCCAAGGACCGTTTTTGTTTGTACAGGTCTTCGACCATCAACAACCTCCTCATAGGTTATTCTATTCGTGGGACCATACATTCCCGTTGATTCCCAGTTTATACTCTTTTCTCCAATTTTGTCAAGGATAGAATTTTCAATAGATTTAGCATTATCTTCAGCTTCTACTTCAAAAGAAGCATAATGATTATAAGCCCATATTTTTACTAGGAATTTCTTCATTTTCTCACCTTATTTTGAAAATGTGGCGGAACTGTGTTCCGCCACATAATTAGTTTAGATTACGCACCTTCAACGCCGTAGATACCTCTATAGTCAGATACGCCAAAAACGTATCTTTCTCTAGCTTTGTATCTAACGTTACCAGTATCGAAATCACCTTCCATTGAAGTTGTCAATGGAGTTCTTTCAAAGTGTTTCATACCATTAGGAACGTCCGTAATGATGTAAAATGAATCAGAATCATTTAAGAAATGGTTCACTCTGTATCCTTGAGGAATCATTCCCATTGAGTTGATTGCATTAATATCATTATCTGCTGTCTGTGTTCTACCTTGAGATTTTAATAATCTCTCAGCTTGATACTGATTAGCAGATGGAACTATCATCTTAACGCCTCTTGCAGCGATTTTTAAACCTCTCTCATCAGTCATAGCAGCGATATCAATCAGTGCTTGTTCTAATGAAGTTTCGTTTAAGTCAGCTTGCGTAGTAAGTGTGTTCGAACAAGCCCCAGCTATTGTAGTGTGGTTTGTTGAGAACAAAGAAACAGCGTCACCAGATTTAAATGTTGCTACCGAAGGTAGTCCATTGTTTAGTGGTGTAGCCGCTTTCACTTGTTTAGCGTTTGACATAGATCTTGCTAATGCTTTTGTGTATCTAGAAGCTAATCTATCGTAGAGGTTATCTTCGATAGCTTCTTCTGTGATAGCGAAAGCAAGCGCGATCGTTTCCATTGTGTAACGTGCAGTGTAAGTTTCTTGCGCTTGATCGTATGAAACGCCAGATCCTTCTGCTTTTACATCAGCGTTAGCGAATCCTGATAACATAACTTCCTCTTCGAAAGCTCTGTCACTTGATTCAGTAACGTATATTTCGGCAGACTCATTGTCATACCGTTTGTACTCCAGCCCGAATAGTGCATTCAGACCTGGTTCTAGTTCTTTAACTAGCTGTGCTCTTGATATTGCCATTGTCTATATGCTCCTATTAGATTGTCCAGTCGTTACCGACAGTAGCCGAGTTTAATAAGTATTGTCCAAGGTTCTGAGCAAAAACCATTGAGCAGTAAGCTGCCGTTTGGTCGTTGTTTTCAGGATCCTCAGCGTTTCTTATAATTCTCCACTGATTGTTGGTATCGTGGATGTTACCAATATCCATTGTGTTAGTACATTGTCCAGAAGTTTCACTTCCAGTTGGGACAGCCGCTGCAAAAGATACAGTTCTTCCGACGTTTGCCTGAGTCACTGCTGCAGATGTTGAACCAACGAAAAGTTGAAATGGATTGTCTAAAACAAAACATGTAACATCTTCACTGTTAGCCGGAGTAATAGGTTGGTTGTACCAGTTCGCCCACGTCGGCTTCAAAGTTGTAGCCGCATTGTAGAAGATACCGTTGAACACACCTATTGTTGCGAATGTACGCGTACTAGACGCTTCCACGATGTAGCCGTTCTTCATTCGAACAGAAGCACCTTGGAATAAGTCTTGATCATACGCGGCATCTATGTAGTAATTGCCTTGACCTTGAGTGGCTGGTGTTGCACCAACTGCACCCGCTGAGATCAAACCAAAACCAGCTGTGTTACTATTTGCCATAGTTATTACTCCTTTTGTCTATATTCCTATAGACGGTTTATATTAAATCGATAGTAGGGAATTGGTTGTTATCCCGAGAATAGTTAAAAAATTAACTTTTCTTTGTACCACCGAAGGTTACACGAGACTGTCGATCGACATCGATCGGCATACTCTTATGTTGTTCCCTAAGCAAGTCGGATTCAACTGCTTCGTCTTGACCTTCAGTAAGTTTTTTCTGATAATCAACACGAGCTTTAGCGAGTTCTTCGGGTATCCTAGCCAACAATAGGCCTCCTACTCCAATCACTCCAGCGTATTTGCCTTCAGCAACTACAGGATAGTCTGTGTCAGAATATTCATCAGCTCTCACTAATTCATATCCTTCTCTGAGTCTTCCATAAATATTTTTACTATCTTGGAATCCTACAGATTCAGCTCGTATCCATCTGTGCCTAAAGCCATCAGGCGCCGGTGGTGCATCCAGAGAGGATGGTGGCTTGTACTCCTTTGGCCTTTCAGTTTTTGACCGAGTAACAGCCGCACGAGAAGTTTTTTTATCTTTTGTCATATGCTTATGCCTCCTTCGTGAGTTTTAATTGTTTTGCATATTCTTCGAGTGGCACACCTAATTTTTTAGCTATTGCTACTTGAGATGATGTGAGTCTCATTTGTTTGCGACCAGTTTTTGCACTTCTTGTTGCAGAAGCCACCGACTGAACGGGTCTAGTCGTTTGTATGTCTCCACTATTATCAAATTTATTTGGAAAGTCAACTCTTATACGTTTGTCTATTTCCTCATAGTATTCATTTGTTTTTGGATCATAACCTTCTTTTTCCACTAGATCTTTGTGAATCTCAAACGCTGTAAACGTCATAGCTCGGTTAGTTCCGAACCATTTATTTCTAGCCGCCCAATCTTCAGCCATAGGATCAGCTTCAGGTAATGATTGTGGTGTTCTTTCGGGTAATTTTCCACCGTCAGATAGCTGTGCAGGTTTCTCTTCCTGTACAACTTGTTTTTGTTGTATTTTCGCATTTTCGAACGCTAGTTCGGCAATACGTTTATTTGCTTCGACTTGAGCAGCGGCATCACCTGCTTCAATGGCTTGCGCTAAACTTTTTTGCGCAGACTCCATTCCAGATTTTACATGCTCTTCAACTTTCTTACTATAATCAGAATCAATTTTAGTAAATCTATCCTGATCAAGTTTACGTTGTTTTTCTAAAGAAGAAGCATATTCTACAGCTGCCGCTTCTCTTCGTTCTGCTTCTCTCATCTTACGAGTCAATTTAGCAATACGAGATTGAACGCCTTTACTATAGTCTTCTAATTTAGAGTCATCAGCTTTTTGTTCTTTTTTTATTTCTTTTACTGTTTCATCTTTTACTGTTTCTTGTTCCGGGGTACTTGTTTCCTCTTTAGGTGCTACCGTTTCAATAACGGCTTCATCTTTTTTTTCTTCAATAGTTACATCTACTTCAGGTCCTGAAGTATCTATATCTACTGTTTTCTTTTCCTCTGGCATAGTTTCTCCTTTTCTATGTTAGTATTTATGCAAGATATCCTCTGGATTCTTGACCGTTGCTAAAATTTCATCTTCATTTAACAACCTTACTTCCCCACCATCAATTTCTATTCGTGATCCTGCATAACGTGCAAAGACCACCCAATCACCAACCTTGCACCATGGACCTTCTGGATATCTCTCTTTATCCTTATAACACTGTGGTCCCATAGCTAATACGTTTCCGCATTGTGATGCAACTTGTTGTTTATCTATTGTTTCTGTTCCGAATAAAACTCCACCTTTAGATTTTTCATTCATTCTAAATGGAAGAACTAACATCCTCCAACCTGTTGGTTGTGGAAGTTTTGCTTTTTCGTTTGTAACTTCTTTTTTGGGTTCGGATTTTTTTACTCCGACTAATTTTTTATTTGGGGTTATTATCTTTGGGCTTTGCGCCGTTGATATTGATGACTGTGCCTCTGTTTTCATTTTGCTCCTTATCGTCTAGCAGGTTAGAGAGTTCCTGTTTAGTTGCCTCTAGGGCGTTTATTTGTCCGATAATATACTTATATGTTTCCATATTGTCAACCCCTCCGGACGTTACAGAGATTGCTAATGTTCTAATTCTATTATCTAAAGCTCGTCTTAATTTATATATTACGTTTTCTAAATCTTGCATTTAACACTTCCATCTTCTACGTGCCTGACGAATACGAGAATTTGGATCGTTACGTGTTTTTGCTGATGATCTTCTAAGTTGACCTGCGCTTCTTGCACAGTACGACTTACGTCGATTTGCAGCTTTTGATCCAGGTTTCACTTTTCCTGTCACGGCTGTTTTTAATTTACTTCCAGGATTTGCTCTTCTATAAGCAGCAACTCCTTTTTGAGTCATTCCAGCTCCAGATTTTGTCGGTCGATAATTACCACCTTTGCCAGTGGTTTTTCTTATAGGATTTTCTCTACTCATTAGCTTTTACTCGTTTTTTGACTTCTTCTAAAAGCTGCAGCCGTAGGTGCTCCTTTACTTCCTGGTTTTCTTGGCTTTCCGCCTCTTTTTCTTTTTTGATGGATGTTATACCAAAGACCTTTCTTTGCCATTCTTCCACTTTTTGTTTTATGCATGCCTTTTGTCATGTTTTCTCCTTTTCTATACTACACCAACCGCACTTAAACAGTTAGGGCAATTCTTTCTAAATCTATTATGGTCACTACAATGTGCAACCGTTTCTTTCTTTTCCTCTGCAGGAGTTTCTTCCAAAACTACTGGTTCTTTTTGTTTAGGAGTGAATAAAGTTTTCACCCAATTTATAAAATGTTTAATCATTACTTAATTTGACAGCCTACTTTTTTGCCTTTAAGGACTGCACCACCAGATTTATAACCTTTGTTTAATTCTCTAATAACTCTTCTTTTCTCAGCTCTGTCTGCTGCATCAGGGTGTCTTCTTGCATCGATACGACCCATTTCTTCTAGTAAGTTAGCTCTTCCACCTATGTTGTATTTTTTTCTTTTAATAAGTTGTTTTTTATCTTTTATTGGATAAGCAATTCTATTTTTTCTTGCTTTTTCTCTTACAACATCGGGTGCAGGATTTCCTTCTTCATCTACTATTTTAAAACTTGGACGTGCATTTCTTTTTGGAGTAGATGTTTTTTTTGTCATACCCGGTTTCAACTGTTCTCTAAAATATGCCATTATGATTTCCTTTTCTTAGCCATTTTCTTGAATGTCTTTGCTAATGCTTTTGCTCTTCCAGTGCAACCTTTTTTTGTAATAGGTGTACACTTGCCTTTAGTTTTACGTTTCTTAATTGATTTATTTACGTCTTGTATCCAGTTCTTTTTAGCTCTTCCACCTTTAGCAAAATTAACTCTTTCAGCCATTGTATAACCATCAGCGTTATGTCCTGCAGGTGGTCTATAACCAGATGCTGGACTTGTACTGTGTTGTAAAGTCAAAGCTGTTTGTCCAGAGTTTGGTGATCTAAAAGTTCTCATTTTTATATTTCGGATATGCCTTTTTTAATTTTATATGTTTGTACATCTCCGGCAGGATTTATAGGATGATAACTTTTTGATTTTTTAAATTTAAATGCTGTTCCAGTTTCTTGCATTCTTTTTCTCTCTTTTTGTCCTTCTTGCATCATTTTTTTACCAGTTGCAACTTTCTTCTCTGCTTTATCTAATTTTCTAATTCTTCTTACATATTCCTCAGTCTTACCTCTTCTAACACTTCCTTTAATATCTTTTGTAGGTTTAACAGATTTAATATCAGGACTTCTTTCGCCGTACTTAATACGCTCTTCACGCGTAGCTTTACCGCTTTTTATTTTAGTTTGTTTATAAGCTTTATAAGCTTTTCCAAAACCTCTTTTGGCTGCTCCAAGTAAACTCATAACTTCTCCTTATGCTTTTTTTCTACGACCTTTGTCCATAGTCTTAACAGCAGCATATTTTCTTCTTCCCATAGCTTTTTCCATGCCTTCAGATTCTTTTCTTCTAGCTTTGTAGCTTTGAGATTTTTTGCCGTGTCTTGCACCTAGAGACTCATCTAATCTATCATCGTATCCTTGCTTCTTAGCTTTGCCACCTTTTTTCATTGCAGCTTTGCCACCGAATCTAGATTTGTAAGGTCTTGTTCCAAAATCGTTTCTCATTTTTTCTCCTTATTTTTTTCCATTTCTGAAAATTTGTGTACCCTTTATACCAAAAATACTCGCACATACAAGTATCCATAAATTAGTAAACCATGTCGGAAGCGCCTGGAAATGCTCGAAGAAAGTTTTTATCTTTTCCATAGCAGCCGGATCGTCCGACCAGACCCCCCAAGCGAGCACCAAAATGGGCAACGTGAGAATCGCTAAAACCACTTCGTCCTTGTAATCGTTTTGACGGGCTTCTAACAATTTACCCTGGTAAGCTTCCTCGCCTCGCGCTTGTCGCTCTGCATGCAATAGCTGTGCATCAGACATTGCGACTTTCGCTCTCTGCTTATTAGCATAAATTTTACTACCAGCAGAAACGGCTAATTTAATTGCCGATAACCACATACTAATACCAAGTTGCTTTTACAGGTTTCTTTTCTTTTCTAATCGCCTTTGTTCCTCTAACGTCAGCGCTATCTCCTTGAGCAATATAATTTCTTCCTCTAATACTTCCTTTAGATCTTGGATCTAAATGAATATTTTCAGAAGGAATTTTTACATCCACTCCACCTTTAAGATAACCATCTTTGTTAGTAAACATTGACTGATTATATCCTTTGCCTTCTTTTGCCATATTTTTCTCCTAGGGTTTGTATATACTAAGATTTAGGACCTTTCAAGGTTCTAACATCTTTAGCCTTCATTTTATCTGAAGTCAGTTTAACATCAGCAGATATCAATGATTTCTCAATTGCTGTATCTGCTCTTAAATTAGCTAAATCTTCGTTCTGTTCCAGTTTATCATCAGTAATCTCTCTGTTTTGAACCATCTTAGCTTTATCTAAATTAATTCTAGCGTCTGTCTCTTGTTGTTTACGTTCACTTTCCATAGCTTTAAGATCTACTTCTCTTTGTTTCAATTTAAGTAATGGATCATGGTCGAATTGAGACGTAATTGTTTTTTCTTCTTTTAAGAATTCTTCAGTCATATCTGCAATCAATATAGCTTTTCTAGCTTCTATCTTTTGAGAGATTTGAGCTAACTGTTGTTGTACTTGTGGGTTTTGTACTGCTGCTTGTTGCATTTGTGGTAACATTTGGAATTCTTGTGCAAATTCCAATTGTACCTGTTCTTGTGCCATCAATGATATGTGCTCCATAATATTTTTCTCTAACGCTGCAGTAATGCTAGGATTATTTCTAACAAAGTTACTAGCCATGAAATTTAAGTGAGCAGTTATGTGTGCTCTATGATCTTGACCTGGAAACGCTTGAAAAGGTTTCATAGCCATTGCATCAATATGTTCAATCGCCGGATCTTTTGGTTGATTCGGTGGAGGTGGTGGTAATATTCTATCAATATCCTTTACACCTAATGCTTCATACATTTTTCTATAACACATATATAAATTATGCATTTGTGGATTAGACATAGCTAATTGTAATTCAGCTTGTGCTAATGAAATTCTTTGTGACATTGAAAATATATTTGGATCAGCAACAGGTAGAATATCTACTCTGTCATCAAAATCTTGAACTTTAATATTTCTTTGTCCACCTACTACATCGTATGGATATTCAGGAGGTAAATAAGTTTTAAAGATATTAGCAAGTAATTTAAATTCTTGCTTTAACGATACATACAGTCTTTTATGGATTGCTGACATTACCCGAGAGCCACGCTCTAATAGGGCTACAGTCGTACCAACCGCTGCTGATTGGTTCCCGTCACCGACTTGCATGTCAGCAATCGACGCGAATCTTTGTCCTGCTTGAACGACAATTCCCATCAATTGCAATAATGTAGCAGAAGGTTCTTTGTACGGTAAGAATACAAATGCATCCTTTAAGTTTCCTCCTGGTGTATCTACATCTTTAAATTCACCTGGTTGTATGTTTGCAGCATCATCTTTTACTCTGACACCTCTCTGTTTAAATCCTGCCGGAAGATTTGATAAAGTTCCCGCGTCTAATAACTGACGGAGAGCCGCAGTTGCAGTACGGCTCAATCCGCCAATCATATGAATGAGTCCAAGGCCATAAAATCCAAGTCCTGGCAGAAATTTGAAATGGACGAAATATTGGATCTTATTTTTCTTTGGATCATTGGGCGCGAAGTTTCGTCTTATCGACAAAACTTTCCGACTACCTTGCTCGATTGTAACGATGTAAGGTAATTTTATTCCTGTTGGTTCGCCATCGGCACCAACATCTTCGAAACCTTCTAAATCAAGGTCTACGTGGAATTCTAGTAATGTATATAAAGGTTCGACTCTTTGAGATTTAGTCATCCCCTCTAATTCTCTTTCTTTTTTCTTTAATTCATTTGTAGTTACATCTTGTGGTTTATTTAATTCTATATCAGTGTAAAAACCATTTACTTGTTGTTTACGTAAATCATTTTCAGACATTTTAATTACATGACAAACAGATGTTGCATCTTGTAGGGATGTTGCAGTGTATGGCACGATTAAATCATCAGCTGGTACAAATTTAGAAACAGCTCTACCTAATAAATCATCATAATAAACTTTTTTAAATGTAGAACCTGCAAGTGGTAAATAAAATAACATTTGATCAAACTCAGGTTCATATTCTTTCATTTGATCCATTAATTGATAATTCATGAAATCTTTAACACGCTGAGACTGTTGTTCTTTCATAGGGTTTGTTGCACCCATGATTTGAGTTCTTACTGGTCCATCAGCTGGGAGTAACTCTTTATAAGCGAGCGCCTGAAACTGAGTAACAGCTTCAGCAAGTACCGGGTGAGTCGCCCCCGACGCGCCTTGGAAAGGTTCGGTTCTATTTTCATATTTAAATCCTAACAGATCTAAGCCCACAGTGTAAGCTCTTTCCCAATCAGCACGAGATAATTTATATTCTCTATAATCTGCTTCTAATCTATTTGCGATTGGATCCGTAATATCTTCTGGTAATAAATCATTTAAGTTTGCAAAGTGATCACCCTCTTCTGGTAGAGGCATTGCATTTGGATCAAAATCAATTGTTGCCCCTTCTTCGTCTTCTGTAACTTCAACGGGACCTTTTGGTGTGTCTGCTTCCAAAACATCGACAACAGATTCTGCAACTTCTTCATCTTCTGGTCGTTTAGCGTTTGGGAGACCTTTATCTATTTCTGCCATTTAAATTCTCCTGCTTCTTCTTATCCTTTTTTACTACTTTAATCAACCCTTGTGGATTAGGCCCTTTTAAAGGGGGTATCGCGTTCCATTTAACGTGTTTCATGTTTTTAACTAATGTTGGGTTTTTCATTTTTTTAAACTCGCTATTCCGCCTTCAGCAGCCATTAACTCATCTGTAAACACATCATATTGAGGATTCCATAATCCTCTCTCTTCTTTTCTTTTAATTTTTTCCTTTTCCCAATCTTCTTCGGCTTTTCTATTTTTATCCTGTTGTTTCGAAAATAATTCCATATCAAACTCACCTTTTTCATTTATAAATGGTTTTTGTTTTTCATATAAAGATTGCGTAGCTTTTTTCAAAGCTCCTGGTTTAGCTCCCATTCTTGTACCCACTAAACCTTGATCAGTTCTCCTTACAATATCTTGATAAGCTTTATAATCTTGCATAATTTCTTTAGGGAGTCCATATAAAGGATCAGCAGCTTTTAATTGTTCTTCTTTATCTTTACCTAATAATCCATACGTAATATCAGAAATAATTTCATCCTTGTTAGCTCCTAACGCATAAGAACCTGCAGCCCATGGAACAGCAAAAGCAAGTTCTCCTAACGCAAACCATCCAGTACCTCTTCCTAAAGTTTTAGCCATGTTAACCACACCTTTTAGTTTACCACTTGGTTTAGAAATTCTTGCCAAAGATCTCATTAAATCATCCGGACGTTCTAAAAAAGCTTTATTAATTTTTGTAATACATTTTGCACTTCCACCTGAAGAAAATCCAGGAAGCGCTCTAATAGCGCTACATATCGTTCCTATCTCTCTTGGATTTAAATTATTAATTGTTTTACCAATATCGCCATACGCATTCTCCATAACTTTTCTAATTTTCGTCCATTCTGGACTACCTTTTTTTAAAGTTTTAAAATCTACATTAGCTAAACTTTTAACATCGTCCCAATGTTGAGCAGCTACTGTTTTAGATAAGTCAGTTCCTTTTCTAGCTTTAGTTACTTTACCAGCATCATCAATGGTAAATTTTTCATAACCTAATTTTCCTTTTCTACCTGGACGCTCTAATTTAAATTTTTCTCTTCGAATGTTACTAATAGGAAAAGTTTCTCCAGTCTTACGTGATTTTAATGTACGACCTGTAACATCTTTTCCTTTTAAAATTCTTTTTTCAGTATCTTGAATAACTGCTAATCTTCTTCGGCCAGCATCTGTTGTCAGATCTAATCCTCTTTTTTCTATATCTAAATTTTTTAAGGCATCTTCCAGACTTCCCCAAGCTGTTTCATCTGAAAAGTCCACCATTAGTCTTGATAAAGTTTCTCCTGTATCTTTTCCAAACATGTGGTGCATTTTTCCTTTTTTTACACCCTTAGGAAAACCCTTCCATACTCCAGTAGGATCTAATGCAGCCCTTTGACGTGCTATATCTTTAGCGGCTTTACTCACTGGTTTTCTAAGATCTTTTTTTAAAGTTTTTACATAATCTTCAACTGCAGGTCTAACCGTATTAATTCCTTCTTTCTTAGCAGTATTAGTAATTATTTTTTCAACATACTTATCACTAAAATCTGGGAAGTATCTATTTTTTATATCTTTTATTTCCATCCCTGCTTTACGGGCATAAGAAAATTGATCTTTAGGTCCTCCTGATCTTGGGTAAGTATAAAATTCTTTTACCTCATCTACAAATTGGTTGTATCTACCTTCTGGTCCTGTACCATATTTTAACTCTAACATATCTGTAGCTGGAGTTGAAGTTGTTTTATAACCTGATGGTGCACCATGATCTAGTGGACCAGTTTTAAAAGTTGGAATTCCATCTGCTACACTAACCTCTTTTGCTGTTATATTAATATTAGATATAATGTTATTTTTTAAATCTTTGGGTAATGCTTTTAAAGCTTCGTCCATTGCTCCAATTTGTCGTTGGCGTAAAAAATTTCTTCCCGATGTTGTTGTTAAATTTTTACCGCCTGTTTTTTTGTCTAATGCTTCTAGGTATAAATTTCTAAGTTGTGGATATTCATCAATAAGTTCTTTTACTTTAGTCTTCATTTGTCTTTTTATCTGCTCTTTCATTCCAGTATGAGGAGTGTCTGGACGTTTTCTTCCACCTAACTCCCAATATTTTTTACCTGGAAAACTACCTTCGGTTAAAGCATCTAAATTTTCTTTACCATATAAAGCATAATCTCTTGCAGCTCTTAAAACACTAGATCTTTCAGCTGCCTGCCAACCTGTTCCACTTTTCCATCCTTTAGTTCCTGGTTTTAATTTACTTATTTCATCAAACTTTTTATTTTGATCTATAAGTATTTCTTCCACCATAGATAGCTCACTCTTATTTAATCCTTTTAAATTATTAATTGCATCAGCTTTAGGGAGGTTATATTTTTTAATTAAAAATTCTATAGCATCATCTTCAGTAAAAAGTTCTTTAGGAATAGAAAATTTTTCGTTAATATGTTTTTTAAATAAAGTTAAATCTTCAGGACTAGCTTCTCCTAAAGTTTTAGTCATGTCTAAAGCTGCTGATTTACCTGACATAAACCCGATCCGTCCACCTTGATTCATGTTAAATGGTCTTTCACCTAAACTTTTTCTTTGTAGATACTCTTCGTAAGTTTCTTGAGAAGGATCAAAATCTTTTAACATTTCATCTTTAAGGCTACCTGGTTCTAATTCGTCTACTAAAGCTGCTTGGTCCATGGTTCGTGGTTCTTGGAACTTGGATTTTGGACGAGTTAACCACGCCATCATTTGTTGATATTCTTCTACCTTAGCCATTATTCTCCTAACATTCTTGCAAGACCACCGGATGCCATCTGTCCACTCCCGCCTTCACCTTTTTTTAAACCAGTTGCAAATTCTTCTATTTCAGAAAAATTAGAGTCATGCTCCCCATATTTTTGAATAGTTGTTTCTTCAAATTTTACATTCTCTGGATGTCCTCCAGTAAATTCTGCTTCTTCAACATTAAACTCTTCTTTGACTTCTCCACCTTTAGATTTTACTTTTCCTACATCATCTATGTCTGGTTCAATAATTTCTTTTGCTTTATATTCAAGTCTTACTGGTTGACCATATTTACCATCTGGAAAACCATGTTTCTCTATTCCAATATCAACCCACACATCTCCTGTGCTTAAATCTTGGTTTACATAAACATCTGTTTTAGATTCTGGTAATTTAGTTTTATGAGTAATGACTCTTTCTGCTCCTGAATTAACTTCTGTTCCTTCTTTAATGACTTTATTTACAAGGGGCTTGAACCATGTTGGCATGCCTTCAATATTTTTAATTGGAACTTGTGTTAATTCTTTTGCAACAGTTGCTCCTTCTTTACTAAAAAGTTTTAACGCTCCTGCTTTAAGTGCACCGATGCCAGCGCCTACTCCACCCATTAATTTTAAAAATGCACGACGGCCCATTTTAAATGGCATTCTTTCATTTGTATCTTCTACAAGTAAATAACTTAAACCGGTTCTGCCACCACCTGCTTTGTTCCATCTACCTTTATCAAAATCTACTTCAATAACTTTTCCAGATTTTTTAGGTTTAACTCTTTCACTTTTTGGAACCGCAGGAGTATTTAAAATATTATCTAATTGTTTTTCATTTTTAACGGCTCCTGGATTAATACCTTTTTTAAATAATGATTCTCTTACAAGCATTTCACCAAAATCAATTTTACCTTTATCAGGTATTCTCATAATACCGGATTTGTCTTGTTTCATGAGTTGTTTCATAACCCAATTTCTAAGTGAAAATATTCCTGCCATAATTAATAATACACAAACTTCCTAGGCGCTCGTTTTTCATCTACATAGTCTTCAGGGTGTTGTATAAAGCCACCTTGTCTAAAGCGCATAACGGCTTGTGTCATAGAGTCGACAAGATCGTCATGATCACCATGCGGGAATGCTGCACACTCCTCAATTACTTCCTCCGCAAATTTCTGGTCTGGCGCCCATATTAGACCTGATTCAAAAAGCGGAGCGCATGTATTTACTCTCACATGTTTATCATTTCCTTTGCTCGGTGTAAAGTTCTGAACTGGAATATCCATTTGACGAAGTTCGTACGTTAAAGGCAGTCCAGATGCCTTAGCTTCGATGATAACAGACTCTGGATTCCAATATTTGTACTGATCCAGTGCAATACGTCTTAATTCCGGGAATTCATACCTTCCTTTGATTGCATCGACTAAAATTAGGTTAGCAGGTGAGTCTTCATTCGGATAAAACACTCCCCAAGTAGTAATTGCACTAAAATCGGCCGTTTCTTTTTTCAAAAACGCAGTATCGTACGATTGAATCACATAATGTAAGTTTGGAATGTAATCTTCTTCCCATTTTCGCCACCATTCCCGTTTTATAAGTGCTCCTTCTTCAGAAGTTGGACGTTGCATCCACTGAGCGTTCCATTTTCCGACCGGAAGTGTTGCTTTTACCTTCTCTAGCTCGTCTAATTTCCAATATTCGGGCCAAACGGCTTCAGGTTTAGGTCCGTGATCCAAGATCGCCGGAAATTCGACCACTTCCCACTGATCAGCTTTAACTTCTTTTTGATTTTGCAGTAAAATTCCAGTCAAATCTTTTTTACTCCATCTGGTCATTACTAAAATAATTTTTCCACCAGGTTGAAGACGTTGTCTTGGTCCAGATGTGTACCATTCATAAGCTGATTCCATCGCAGTTGGTGATAATGCGTCTTGTTCCGAGTGAGGATCGTCAATAATTAGTAGATCAGCACCACGTCCCGTGATCGCACCACCAACACCAGCAGCAAAATACTCTCCACCTTGCGCAGTTTCCCATCTTCCTGCAGCTTGAGAGTCTTCTTGTAGTCTAGTTTCAAAAATTTTTGAATACTCAGGAGAGTCAATTAAATTTTTTGCCTTACGTCCAAACCTAATTGCCAGTTCTCCAGTGTGAGTTGCTTGAATAATCTTTAATTTTGGATTACGGCCCACCATCCATGCAGGTAATAAGAAAGATGCAAACTCAGATTTAGTATGTCTAGGTGGCATATTCACTATTAAACGGGTAATTTTACCTGTTGCAAGGTCATTAAATTTTTTTGCTATGTGTCTATGGTGCGCGCCTTCAATGAACTCGGGCCAGACACACTTAACAAAGCTTAAAAAATCATCTTTTGCTTTATTTTGAATTTTTTTCTCAGCGTGCATTACTTGCAGTTGCCGAAAAGTTTTACGAACGTCTGAAGGAAGCTTACTTATATCTATATTATTTAAATCCATATAAAATTTTTATGTTTTATTAATATTAAAAGCAAAAGTTACTCTTTCATATTTTTCTTTTTGCTTATCAACTTTGTGTAATAATGTAGATGGAAACATTATCATATCTCCTTTTTTTCCTGTAAAACTAAATTTTTCTTCTGTAAAAATAGTTTTATCTTTTTTATTATTTAAATAAATAACTCCTGAAAAAAAACCAGCGTGGTTGTGCACAGAATTACTATTACCTTTATAAGAATAATTTATCCACACATCATAACCATCAAAATGTCCATTCCATTTTCTTATAAAAAAATTTCTATGATTTTCGTTTGTTAAAAGACCACACAATCTAAGAATAAAAGCCATCCAATAAGAATTTTCTATTAATATACTTGGAACCGATACCTGATAATTATTAGTTTTAGAACCAATGTTTTCATGAAGTTTTAATTTAAAAAGACGATGTTTTTTAATTTTATCACATTCTTTTTTCCAATAAACAAGTTCTTTAATTATTTCTTTTGGAAGTTTAGTATAAATTATTTCTTTAGTTAGTTTTTTATATTCTATCATACAAAATTTTTAAAAAATTTTTCGCACCCTTATAGGATGTTGAACATGTTTTTAACAGGATTAACTCTCTAAATCAAGCAATTCAACCCAGAGTAGTGGGACCCCTTTTTATTTATTTCGGGGGTCGACCTTTATTCTCGAAGTTTTTTGGAATTGGGTTTGGTACCTCTATTGATATGGTAAGGGAAGCAGGGGCGATCGCTCGCCCATGCTGTTGGTTGATGATTAGTCTAGCAAGATCATGTATGCTTTGGCATTATGTTTCATAAACCAAGACAACTCGTCTCGCATTTTCTGCCAGTGCTTGCTTGCACCTGTGCCAAGTGTCTTGTCTTCTAGTGTTGCCATGATCTCATGCATAAACAATTTGTCATGACGTCTTGCCTCTTCTTTGGTTAACATAATAGATTCACCATTAAATCTATTACGTCTTTCTTCTGTTCTATTGTCTGTATCTGTTTTCATATCCTGGATCATATGGGATAAATCAATCATTGTCAATACTATGAATTGTAGTTCTTGTTGCTTGATATGGTACTCGTTCAGCTCCACCTTTACCATTCCAATCATATCTATAACTCTCGTACTTTTCTTTTTGAACTTTGATCGGTGTTTCAAGTGCCTTGATCCTCGGTGCTATTGCAATAACACTTGTTAAATGTTCTCTAATATAACTCATTAAACAATTTTGATTACAGAAATAATCCCATATGCCATTTTGATATCCATTGTATCTGCCTTGTTTTATTTTAATAGTTCTTAAAACTTTATTGGTTCCTGAACCACGAACCCTTGATTGTGTTGCCTGAGTATGGCAGTTCGGACCATGACACCAATTATAATCGCTCATGCTTTCCTCACAGAATAATTAACTGCAGTTCTTGGGTGTTCACTATCAACATCCCAAAAGTTATAACAAGGAAAACCTTTTTGATCTGTCCATTGTTTTGATTTAAATGTTTTGAATTGTCCACTATACTCGTCATAATATTCGTGTTCATCAACACCTCTACAAGTAGCAAACTTGCCTCTCGATTTCATAAACCAACTAAAGTATTTCATCTTTCTATCCTTTCTATTTGTTATGGGCTATCCTACCATTAATAGGATAGCCCTGTCAAGTGTTAATTTACACTTTCTTTTTGTTGTTGTTCATACAACAATCTTGCCTTTATTTTATCCTCTCTTGAAGAATTTTTGTTCTTCATACCTTTAATCCTATCTGCTAAATTTTTAGGATTATAGATAACAAGTCCTGTTGAGTTCGTTCTAATTATTTCTGCCTCTTGAACATTTAATCCAAGTTCAGTGCATAACTCAATCGCCTCGTCAAGATATTTATATCCCTTTAGACCAATTTTAATTTCTTTCATTTGATCTAAAACAGATTTAATCCAATTTCTATGAGCAATAACAAATTGACCTTTTGCTTGTTTCCATTCTTTAAGCATTTGGAATTGTTCTTGATTACAAGCGATAGAACGATCTCTACAATATTCTCTACCAATTAAGTCTAATTGATATTTTTCATTCCATTGTTTCCCATAACCAGTATCATCACGACCAAGATACTTGTCGTTTGCGTCAGTATATTTTGTTAAATGTGGGTTTTGATCTTTGCCCTCTTGTTCAATCAAAATATCTGGGTTGCACTCATCTTGTGCTTTAAGTTCATCACGATACAAAGCATAGCCATAAGCATTATCACTTGAATATGAATTGCTATCATTACCCTCAAAAGCACCATTTAAACGAAAGTCAAAATGTTCTTCAATATTTTGTTCTTTCATTATTGGATTGTTGTCATAATCTCTATCTTCTACTTGACCTAAATAATGAAAATGAAAGCAACTATCTTTTGCAATAGTTGAAACATTTTCAAATTTGTTTTGTAGATGATATGCCATTTTGACATCTTCTGGTGTATAATGTTTTCTGACAATTTGTTCTGCTAAATTCCACGCATTGTCATTTAACTCAATTTGATTTGCTTTGAGTTCATCATACTTTTGTTTCTCTTGCGTGTCCTCTTGTTCCAAGTGTACTCGCATACGATTTGCAATCTTATTACGATACTCTTGGTTTAGTCTTATTCTACTCATTTTTGCCTTTCTGTTTGTTTGCATAATTATTTTTATATAACACTTGACAATACTTGTCAATAGGATTATATTGGATTTAATGCAAATAAAACAATATTCAGCACTTGTTTTATTTGAAGTCTTGACGGGCACTTCTCAAATCTGGAATGAGAATATTGTAAACTGAATGAAACCCGTCAAGGCACCGTACATAAATGTTAACTCATTTATTAAGTTGGGATTAACGGTCCAGTCAGGGCCTGGACCGTCTGATCCCTGATCCTTGTTATTAGTGCTAACGACCTGCAGTCAGTTGGTGTGAAGAGCAAGGATCTGGGATCAGATGTTGTAGCTGTGGGAATTAACCCACTATAGCCCAGGTCGCGAAACGGGATGCAGTTTGAAGATCCAGGTCTAGAACAGAGATCTTTCGCCTGTGCAGTACGACAACTGATCCCTGGCCCCAGCAAGGATGGCGCGCTGTCCCCTGGGGCTTGGGATCAGGAATAATGAGAAAAATCAGCGCCATGCGGCCGGCCTAAACGTGCGCGCCAGGTTTTGCTCATTACCAGTCGCAAGCAGCTGGTAATGGGTTAATATGAAATTTAAAAAAAGCTTCAAGCTGCAAGCCACAAGCGCCAAGCTTGACAGCTAGTCCAGGAGATGATAGGATGGATTTAGAAAGGAAATTATGAAATCAATTAAAAAAGAATATTTACCGGGCGGCGCAAAGCGTCAAGAGCTGCTGGACCAGATCCCTGGTTACCTCGCAGGACCCGGAGCGGATCAGGCAACGAAGCATCACTTCTGCCTGGACGTCCTGAAGCTAACAGAGACTGAATATCTGGAAGCTCTAAACACAGCAACAAATGGAGGTGTCATTGCGCAAGCGTGGGATTAAACACAACGACTTAACACATTACTTCCTGCGGGACCATAGCACACTGCCGGCCAGTTACCTGGCCAGCTGTGAAAAGTTTTTTAAAAGCCTGAAGCCACAAGCTTCAAGCGCCAAGCTTGACAAGCCTCAAGCTTCAAGCTATAGTAGGATTATAAAGGAGAATTAATTATGTTAAAAAAAGAAGCTAGAAAAATAACCGGCGGCCTGAGTGCTCCATCCAAGATGCCCGGACCAGCGCACAACCTGCCAGCCTGGAGATGTATAACCGGCGTCAAGCTGCAAGCCGTTAAAGGATCCGTTTGCGCAGGCTGTTATGCAATGAAGGGTAGATATAGATTTAAAAATGTTAAAGACGCTCTGGACCGGAGACTGACAGCATTGAAGGACCCGCGATGGGTGGATGCGATGGTAACGCTAATCACCGGGGAGAAGTGGTTCAGGTGGCACGACTCAGGAGACATACAATCAATTGAGCATCTCGAGAATATATTCAGAGTCTGTAGGAAGACGCCGGATACGCAGCACTGGATGCCAACCCGTGAAGCGCAATTTATTAAACGATTAAAAATAAACCAAGTACCAAGAAACTTAATTATTAGAATGTCTTCACATATGATTGATCAGGGGCCCGTGAGCTTCTGGCCATGGACCAGTACTGTATCAACAACCAGCAAGACATGCCCGGCTCAGGACCAGGATAACGAATGTAAAGATTGTAGACAATGCTGGGATAGATCTGTTAAGAATGTTGCATATCCAAAACATTAACATGTTCAGACACCCAAAATATTATGCCGCGCTTCGCGCGGAGAGAAGGAAGCATCAAGCTTCAAGCTCCAAGCAGCAAGCCTCAAGCAAACCTAAACCAGAACCTAGTTCAGGTTCTGAAGCTGCAAGCAGCAAGCTTCAAGCGTCAAGCAACAAGCATCAAGCTTAGGCCTCAAGCCACAAGCTACAAGCTCCGAGATTCTTGATCCGGGGATCAAGTAGTATTGAAAAAGTTTCGAGGACCTTGGACCAAGGGCCTCAACTAAGATAAATGTATTCTTTGGATGTGTCTTATGGAAGGCAATTTGGTGTGGTGAAATTTTAATTTTATTCCCCTTAGTGCACTTTAATTCTACTGTGAAAAAGGTGCCAGAAGTATTGTAGCCCAATAGATCAGGAGTCCCCAAACTACTAAGGTTTTCAATTCTAATCCACAAAATATCTTTGGAAACTTTACGAAGTTTTTTATATAATTTAGCCTCTGGGCCCATACTGTTTTTGAGGGAACATCGTCGTCCATTTAATAATCTTTCTGAAGTTTTTCAGGTAAGATTATACTAGATGGTTTCTGTGTTTTAATAACTAATCTGTGTGCAACATGACCTTTATGTCCTACAATTGGTATAGAATTCTCATGCACTTCAAGACGTCTAACGTCTGCAAGTTTGCCATTTACTTCTACAAACACATGAGCATTTTTAATTGCATCAGATCCTTCTGTGAACTTAGATAAAAATTGTTGTAAGTCTTGTACTCTCATAATCCTGCTTTTCTTAAAATCTCTCTATAGTCTTCGACTTGTTTTGCAAGATATTTATTGTCTCTTTGTAATTCTCTCATCTCAGGAGAATTGTTTCCAATCCCTTTCAAGATAGCCATTTCATTTTGAAGTTCTGTGTTTTCTTTTTTTAACTCAACATTCTTGGTAGCCAGCTCTTCCACTATTCTCTTAGTGCCTTCCAATTGATTTGTAGTTTTAATCCACTGCGATTCTTTCATCTTCCATCCCCAGATTTCTCGTTTATGTTGATCTATAAGGACACTTAAATCTATGTTATTATCATTCTTTGATTTAAGTTCATCAATTTGTCTGGTTAAATCTAATTCTCCTCGATCATCTTTCATATATTGACTTTATAGGATAGTTCCCTTAAATTGTCAATATGGGAGTTCCAAAAAGATTAACAGAAATGCAACAAAGATTCGCCGAGTATTTAGTATTTGGTGGACCAGATGGACCTATGTCTAAACGTGAAGCTGCTGTTGCAGCAGGCTATTCACCTGACCGTGCAATGCGGGAAGGATCAGAACTAACTAACCCACGATACTCACCGCTTGTAGTAAAATATATTGGAGAACTAAAAGAAGAAAGACTTAAAAAACATGAAGTGACATACGAAGGACATGTAGCAGAACTTGCTAGACTTCGTGAAGCTGCTTTGAAGAAAGGTTCTTTTTCTTCTGCTGTGAATGCTGAGGCAAGTAGAGGTAAGGCAGCAGGATTATACATAGACAGAAAAATAATAAAAACTGGGAAGTTAGAAGACTTATCAGAACAAGAATTAGAATCCAAAATGAAACAAATTCTAGACGACTACGCTCCACTTTTAAACGCGAAGACTGTTGAGGGTGAGGCATTAGAAATTAAATCTTCTGAATCTTCCTTACCCACTGACGAGGTATCATCGTCCGATCACCAAAAGAAAAAGTCCCATCATCTTCCCGATCAAAAGAAGCAAAGAGTTTAATAGACTTATCATCCTTAGAGTATAACCAACCTTCATTGATTGGTCTTGCAAGTCTCATCTTATCAAACTCTCTGTCTGTAGCCCAGCCAGAGTCGCTCACACAATCGATCCACTCCACTCTGACTTTAGGATAAGGTATGTCGGGAGTTCCAAATGAGGCAACAGCTTTTCTTCTTTTCTTAGGCATATAAGAGTTCTACCAGATAATTCACCTAATGTTAACCGCTTTCGCGCGCGCGAAAGGCACCACAGCTATGGACATTATATAATGTCCAGTTTGAGAAAAAATGTCCAGTAAAATGTCCAGTAAAATCGATTAAAAGCATTGGTATTGCTATCTTTTTTTCTTTTTGGACATAAAGACACTTTTTTTTCACGTTTTTTTTTACTAACACTAAATTATCTCCAGAATCTCTTATGGAAAATGTCCAGTCTAATTTGTGCCATAATACTGCCTTAATGTCGCCATATTCTCCTTAGCATCGGCAACTTTATGTAACAATTTGTCAATCTCGCCTGTAATATCAGTATGTTCTACAATCACAGATTGTGGAGAAGTCATTAGATAGTCTATTTTTAATAGAGCATCTTCCATCTCATACTGGTATTTGAGCATTAAGGTTTTATATATTTGCTCTCTCATTTGTCCTCCTTCTTAATTAGTGAATCTCCAAACTTGCCTGTAAAGCCCCATGATCCGTGGTGCGTGGTCCATGAGTCTAGGTTCGCGTATATTTTAATACTGGCACGCTTAGCGAGCTCACAGAAGGCCAAATCTTCACCCTTCCAGGTATGGTCACTAAAATCAGTATCCCAAAAATTATACATATACTTCTCAATGGCTCCTCTATAACCTACCTCTTTATCCATTTTATCTTGATGTTCTTTATTAAATTTAATCTTTTTATTAGGATATTTAGCCATCAACGTTTTAAACACGACTCGATTAATCAACATCAATCCAGCCGGAGCAGACTTTAACTCTACTAAATCAAACGGTAAAATTTTTATATTATCGGGATCCATATGTTCAACAGGATATTTAACTTCCATAGGATTTTCTTTTAACCTATACGGAGTCACAACAATATCTTTTTCAGGTACTAACATTCGTAAAGCAGCTTCATGTGAAAACTCTACATCCGCATCAACACACAACATATAATCATACTCAGACGCCATGAATCCTGCAGTCAATAGATTTCTCGCATGAGTCACCAAAGAAGACTTAACCGACTTAAAGATACACTCAACTCCAGATTTCGCGAGTACAGCATAAGTATTTAATATACTAACACACGTCTCAACCTTCATCGTGTCATAGCACGGCATAGCAATAAATACTTTAGGCTTTTTCATCTTGCATCATGTTGTTATCTTTTAATAAAAAATTCGCGGCAATAGAAACTCTAGTCACATCTGAATGAAAACTAGCTACTGAATGAGTAAGATTCCACGGGAAAATAAAAAACTCTCCAACCTTTGGTCTAAAAGCAAATGAATTTGTGTGAAAATTTTGAGGGTTAGCCATAAAAAAAGATAAACTTGCAGGGCCTTCGCCAGTTCCTTTCCAGTTCTTTTGTTCTTCCTTTATAGGTTCCGGTATATCTAAAAATAATACACTAGATAAATGACAGTTATGATGAATATGCGGTGGGTTAGACTCACCCTTCTTCATAAAGTTCACCCATGCGGCTGTAGTTTGTATATCTGATAAATCTAAACCGTACCAAGTTTTGTAAGCTTGTTGATAAGCTGTAAGATAAGGTTTAATAATTTTAGTATACTCCTTTTGATCAATAGATCTTTCATCTTTAATAATACCAGCTAAGTTCTCACTCCAATTCTCGGTTGCTTTGTTAGCTATCTTTTTTAAAGACTCCACATCACTTGGTCTAATCTTAACTTTGAATAGTAAAGGACCCCAATGGTATATATTATATTCCATAGTCCAATCTGATTCACTGATTAACATTTGTTCTCCTCCTTCGTACGTTTCTTTCATATTATGCTCCGTTAAAAAAATCCTCTGGGTTCATTGGTTTAGTTAATTTCTTCTCACTGAATTTCTGTTCATGGTACATATCTAATCGTTTTAGAAACTTATGTTTCCATGATCTTAAATCAGCGTCTTGAAACTTAAATTCTTGGTAATATAGGTCAGGTGTACAGACCATTATTATTCCTTGTTTAATTTCTGATTGATAAACGTGGTCGTGTGCCATACAATACGCGGCGATTTGTAAAAAATAATCATCAATCCATTCAATTCTTTTAGGACGATTCGCTTGCTTAAAGTCTATAATGGTATCCATCCCATTGTGATTGCATACGAGGTCAGTAGACCCAGCGTATAACCCAGGGTAATATAGTGTAACTTCCGAGCCATAATATTCTTCAACAGGGAGTAGCCCTTCATCAATAATTTTTTTGGCCATGGCTTTCGCCTCTTGTCCGAGCCCTGTAAGATCATCGTAGCCAACTCCTGTGATATGAGTCTCCAGGAACTTGTGCATAGATGTCCCCCGCTTACTAGATAGATTCTTGATTCGCTCTGCTTCTTGTTCTCCAACTTTCGCCTTCCAGTCTTTTAGAAATTGTTGATTTTTTGTGGCGCTTAATATCGTAGTTACACTAGGAAGTCTAGAACCATTTATATCATAGATCCGTGATCCTTGGTCCGTGTGCTGTGTACCAGTGATATATTTATATTTGTTGTTAAGCTTGATTGCTTTACCAATGTTGTGGTACTCTTGAATATCTTTATCGTTCATCATAATTTTTTATGGCTTTAGGGTCGTAGTTTCCTTCCTTTTTTAATTTTTCTATTTCATCTAGGTATTCGTTGACATGAGACATACTCTTTTCGTTTTCTTTATCTCGCCAAGTTTGAACGTTATAGTCATAAAACTTAATTCCTAGTTGTTGTTTAATATCTTCATTTATATAATCACAAATAGCTTTAAGAGATTCTTTTTCTACCACATTAGGTAATTTACGTCTTCCTTCATTTTCTATATTTCCAATTCCTCTTTTATGATAATTTCTATTCTTTTTTCTAGATTGCATAAAGGACCAAAACAATTGATAAATTCTATAACCCGTCGTTAAACTATAACCTACTCCATAGCTTCCAGTTCTAAAATAACTTTCACCAACATTAATAGGCCAATCAAATACATCTAACGTAGCTCTTTTACATTCAGTAATAGCAACATCTGAATAACCGCTCCACTGCCAACCGTCTACGCCATTGTGGATAAAGTTTAAAACTTTTTGTATGTTGGTAATATTTTCATTAGCTTCTTTATAAAGACGCTCATTATCAAATCTCCACCATCCATGACTTTCATTATGAAACTTACTGGAAAGTATGGCAGCACGATATTCTTGAACTAATTCTTTACCTTTTAATTTTTTTTCAGCGTCCTTAATTCTAGATTTATAATAAGATTGAGTTCCTTCATGAGGTGACTTATCCATTTCTTCTTCTAACTCATTGATAACTTTTTTCTTATAGTTATCTAAAATTTTTTGTGGAACTATTAAATCTAGTGAAGCAAGAATAGTTTTAATTCGATAGTAATAAAACCATTCACCTCGTGCTCGATGGTCTACTAACATTCGATGCCATTCATCTTCGCTACCTTCTATATAACCTAGTAAGTTTAATTCTTTAGGACTTCCTGTTTGAATACTAGAAAACCTGGCTAGAACTCCAGCTTCATTATTAGATTTACCAATTTTTACAAATTGATCTATTCCATGATTATATAATACAAAGTATACGTATTCTTTTTGTGTCAAAATCCATTCCTATCTGCTATCTCTTCTAATAATTTTTTAGTGTTATCTAGCTTTTCTTTCTTAGTCTTTTTTTTAAATATCTCTTCCCATCTTTTTCTGTACAAATCATTGGAAACCCTTGATTTTCCATCCCATTTTCTGCCTTTGTTTTTAACTGTCATAATCTCCAATTGTGTTTTTAATTGGTTTCCATTGGTTGTCTCCAACTTGTTTTAAACTATTTAAAGGTACCTGAGATGATATATTTCCAGAAACAGAGATCCTTTGTACATCTGATTTAAATGGAGCTACAAAATGTTTTAGCCATGCAGGAAAAATAAACAGATCATTTTCCTCTGGGAAATGTGATTGATACGTAATTGCTTGTCTATTACCTTCACCATAAATAAAACTAATACCACCTGGACCGGCACTTCTACCTTTATATTCTTTAAATTCTTTTTTTATTTCTTCTGGTATTTTTAAATATATTACAAATGATAAATCATCTGCATGATCATGAGGAGGATTAAATTCATTTTGTCTTTGATAGTTAATCCACATAGCTCTTAATAAATATTGAGGAGGTTGTTTAAATTTTTGATTCTTCCACTGTTCAAATATTTTAGTGTACATCTTTAAGAATTCATCTACGTATGGAAGTAAAACATTATAATCTCTAAACTTAAATTCTTTTTGAATGATGCCAGCTAATCTGTGCTGGTAATCATGCTCTTTAATACTCGATGCTTCTCCTTCCTTTAATAATAAATTTTTAAATTCATCTGTAATTTTTAACTTACAGACACATGGTCCCCATGATAAGAGTTGATATTCAAATTTTACTGGTTTTGTTGGTTCTGTCATTCTAAACTCATTGCCTCCCTATATTGTTGTAAACTTACGACGTTTTGATCAAATATATATTCAGGTGAATAGTGATCGATTACTTGTTCTAGCTTATGAAATTTAACCTGTGCATAAGGCCATAATAAACGTGCTACATAATAACAATCTCTAAAGGTGCATCGCCAACGCCATTGTGTTTTAAATTTTTTACCTGTTTTAGTTAAACCTTTTACATCTCTACGTATTACAGTTCCTACTTTTAAAGTTTCGTGTACCCAACGAATCACAGGTTCATCAGTCATAGCTATCTCCATACTGATACGCATAGAATTAGAAATTCTATAGCCCTTACCTTTATGTTTCTTTTTCTTTTCAGGACTTCTCTTTATATGAAGACTACCTTCACCATCAAAAAGCCCTGCAATGTATGCTATATTACTTTCACTCACCATGTTTGATTACCTCTCTTAACACGGTTGTCCAAGGATTCAATTGATAATCCGCTCTACTGCAGTTTGCGAGTAATAATATCATCACTGTTAGAGTTACCAATATTATGATTTGTAGCCTCATAGAATTCCCCTTCCGAGTCACAATCCCAACACTGATGGATCGTTTCTCCCCATTCTGTTCCTACTTTTAAATAACCATTACCTCTACAGGTAGGACAAATATGTTTACGAACTTGATTTACTTTTAATTTTACCATTTAACTTTTTTGCTTTCTCATTTGCTAAACATTCCACAGTTTTACTAATTGATAACTTTGCATCAGGCAATAATACCTTCGACAAAGAGATCAAAGTCTTGTATGTTTCATGCGTTAACGAAACGTTTCTATATTTTGTTATATCGGTCATTAAGACTTCCTTTCATTTAATTATGAGCACTATATAGGATCAAAAGGAGATTTGTCAAGATGAAATTTTTATTAAGTATGATCATTTGTACAAGTGTTTATAATCAGTGTTTGCCACCACATCAAATGCCAGAGTTATATAACTCTCATTATGAATGTATGATTGCAGGGTATAATGAATCTATTAAAAAAGCAAAAGAAATTGGTAGGGAAGAAATTAATAAATATGGAACTATTATAAAATTTTTCTGTATGCAGGAAAAAGATCTTCCTAAGCAAGGTTTACTTACTAAAAAATTTGACAATATGGCCAAATTATGGTAGAGCAAATTATCTCACCACAATAACCTATCACCCTTCCCTCTTGTGATAGGTTTATTTTTCTTTGATTTGTTTTACATTACCCCGATCGTCTTCCCATAACGTGTATAGATTTTTACCATCAAAGTAATAACCATTTAAGGTCCATTTATTTTTTTTCATAATCAATACATAACTTGCCATTCATATGATCAATCTCGTGTTGAACACACTGAGCTGCTAAATCATAGAATGTTTTAGTAATTTGTTTCTCGTGTTCACATATATAATTTATTTTTATCCATTTATTTCTACGAGGATAACCATTTATTCCTGGAGCTGATAAACAATTTTCAGTAAATTCTGAATGATCTTCTGAAGAATCTACAACCTGTGGATTAATAATTACAATTGGATTAGATTGACTACGAGTAGTGTCCATTACACATATACGTTTTTGATAACCTACTTGAATAGCCGCCAATCCTATACCGTTATTTTCGTACATAGTTTTTTTCATAATATTAATCAATCCTTTATCTTCAGGAGTTAATGGAAGTTTAATTTCGTCTGATTTAAGTCTTAAAAATATATCAGGGTGTTTTAATATGTTCATTATTCCACTTTCTTAATAGCCACACTACAAATCCGTATATGGCAGTTATAATTAATATACTTATTAATATTTTCATCTATCTGGATCTTTATAACATTGATGACCAAACCAACTACCTGATCCATCGTTCATAACCCATCTATTTATTTCTTCATTATAAGTAGATATTGCTTCTCGATGTGCGTCAGCAAATCCTGAACACTCAAGTAAAGTTATCGCTCTTGTAAACTCCATTGGAATTTTTATTATTAATCCTTCCGAGTTTAGTACGTAAATTACCATCCAATGTACCAGCTCTTCCATCCGCAAACTCCTTTATAAGTTTATACCATAAATCTTTATACTTCGAATTCTTCGTCTTGTCCCACTTTTTTGCGGCTTGATCTATTTCTTCTATTGTAATCACCTATACTCCTTCCCCATTTAATTATTCTTTCTAAATTTCTAGTTTTTAATTTCATTTTAGGACCATATGGTTTCCATGCATCAGCCATTAAATTTAGTTCTATTACTAAATTAGTCCATTGTTTAGGTGTTATATTTCTAACTTTTATATTTATTTCTCTATCTTTCATATATCCTATATAGGATATCTAGGGATATTTGTCAACGTCCTTTTTTGCCTTTTCCCCTATATTTACCCATTCTTTTTTCGTGTTTATTACGATTTTTCTTGTGACGTCCTGGTCTTTTTTTAGGTTTATCGCGTTTAGGTTTAGTTATTTTACCAAAAGAACTTTTTCTACTCATTAAATTGTCTTATGTGGATGCCATCTTTTTTATTAACATGAGGCATATAACTAATTTTACCATTTATTTTTTGTTCAATGTCTGCGCCGCACGTTACGCATCTAAAAATAGTTTTGTATATAGAAACAAATATACTTTCTTCTGTACAAATAGGACAATTTCCATTTACAACTTGTGCTTGAATATTAATCTTTGTAAAATCTGTCATTATTTTTTTTTCTATTATATACTTTCTTATTCTTTACCACACGTTGGTGATAACGTCCATCACTTAATTGTTGAGCTGCCTTATTTCTAGGTCTATTTTTCTTGAGAAAAAATGCGTATGCTTTTTTATTCAAGGATTAATTTTCTAATAGTTATAGAACCATCGATATTTTTCTCTAACTCTGCATTAGACTTTAGGCATCGATGCTGTACGCCTGGAGAATAGTCACGTTCCGCATGTCTTTTTCTACGTAAACATTGTGCCATTCCCTCGGGCTGTATTCTGTGTTCTACTATCTCATTGTTCATTATGAGTAATAGGGCTACTGTAATTTCTGTCCAAGTTCCTGTCATTAGTGTGTACTCCCGTTTTTATAATGCATTTCTCTATTTTGGTCTTTAAGTTTTTCTATATCTTCTAAAACTTTATCCATTTGTTTTCTTAAAAATTCTATATTTACTTTGTTTAATGCCATTGATTCTATATGTGCATTCAACTTATCAGTGGTCTTGTAAAGATCCTCGATCATCATAAATTGCTCGGAATCTGCAGGAAGCGAACCAAGTTGACCCCGCGGCCATTTGATTCTAAATTCTGTATTCTCAGTTAAATCTTTAGACATTAGTTCTACTTGCGTGCTAAGTTTGTTTTGGGTCTCAATGATACCGAAATAAGCCCAGGTGCCAATTGCGACCATCGTGATCAAAGACACTACGGTCTTCATAGGCATTTGCACCTTTGCCTCGTCCGATATGTTGAGTGGTTGTTGTTTAGCCATTAGTTATAACTATACCCCGTGTTGCCTTGTTCTAATTTTTTAAATAATTTTTCGTGCTGGTCCATGATCTCTTTATCAGAGTCCTGCATGTCATCCATTTGATCTTGTAATTTTTCAACATATCTCTCTAATTTATGTACTTTATCTTGTTGTACTGCCTGAATAGTTGACAGCTCAAAAGTTCTGGATAGGCTCCAGCCAGCTAGGGCTAGTAAGATTCCTACCAACATTGTCATTAATTTTTCAATCATATTTTACTTCATTTTCAAAAGACATGTCTGTTGCATGATCTTTTTGATATTTGTAAGTTCTCTTTCCGCATTTACAATTATCGCAAGTGCATACACCATACTCATCTGCATGGAGGTCTCCACTACAATGACAATCACAGTGACATTCTTTACACTTACTCATTTTTTTTGCCAACTAAAAAGCCAACTAACAAATTTATTCCATAACCTTTTAATCATTTTTCTTTTCCTCAATCTCGTAGAAGAATTTATCAGTGTCTTCTGTTCTCCACTTCCGCGTGTCTTCTACATTCCACTCGGATGTTTGCACTTTCCAATCTGGAACTTCGTCTTTAACTGTAAAAGATGGGATGTCCCATATTAGTCTGTTGTTAGGTTGAGCTGCATAATTGCCGTTTTCCAACGCAAGTATGTGAGCGCACTTATGTTCGTGCGGAATTTCTGAATGATCAGTATCTACTATATTACTATCTGGGTGGGCAAAATCAACAGTAAATAAGTAAGCACCATGGTACCATTTTTTATCTTTGCCTATGTACTTACCGGATTGACCGTCTAAAATATCATAGCTAGTAATAGCAGGATAATAACTAAAGCAATTCCAGAGTTGAAGTTCATCAAGTCTTTGATGTGGAACAGTTTCCGGTTGAAAACCACGTTGAATAAAGGCCGAAATAGGTAACCTATAAAAGATTGCACCATTTTCCATAATTGCGTGAAAAAGTAACGGACGACCAGTGATGGACGAAAGCCCAAATATAATGCAGTCTTCAACTTCGCCATGATGTTTTTTAAGATCATAGAGATACTCTCTCCTGATCTGTGCATACGTCACAGGAATGTTTGCATTTAGGTAAGCCATAACTCATTATAAAATGATTGCGCCAACAATAAGACCAGCAACAAAACAAACAATTTCTCTTCTATTGTGTAACTGCCAAATCATAAATTTGTCTATATATTGTTTCATAGTTTCCTCCTATTTTATATTACCCCAATTAGGTCCAGATTCATAGTCTACTTTGTTAGGAACTTCAAGAGAAACTGCATGTTCCATTATCTCTTTTATTTTATCTGCATTGTCACTTACAGATATATCGAGTTCATCATGAACTTGGATGTGTGGAGTAATTCCTTCTTTATATAATTCTATCATTGCTTTCTTTGTCATGTCAGCAGCTGATCCTTGTATCAATCTATTTAAAGCTTTGTATGTGTAAGCACGTTTAATCCCTGGTCCGTGTTCCGTAAGCGCTGCATCATGTGGTAATGGTTTATGAATACCAAACTGTGTAGGTTCCCATAAGTGAAACCTGCATAGTCGTCCTAGCAATGTACGGATTTGACCTCGTTCTTGAGCACGATTCATTACATTGTCCATCAATCTTTTTACAAACGGTACTTTGTTATGATATTGTCTAAATAAATCATCAGCTTTATCTTTTGATACACCGAGTTCTGCTTGTAATTTATTTTTACCCATCCCGTAGAACAGACCAAGATTTATAGTCTTAGCCTGATCACGAGGGATCTCAGCCATGTCTGCCACAATAGTATGGAAATCGGCATCGCCTTGATTATAGGCTTCCAATACTTCGTCCACGCCATAGAGATTCTGTAAAGTTGCATAATGCACTACCAACCTAGGTTCTTGTTGAGAATAGTCAAATACACCCCATGTATGGCCCTCCTCGGGTATAAATAATGACCTAATCCGTGGTCCAAGTTCCTTGTTTCTTGCTGGTATCTGCTGGAGATTCGGATTAGCATAGCTAAATCTTCCGGTTACTGTGCCACCATTATCTCCTCTTAATTGATTAATTTCAGCATGAATTCTTCCTTTGTGATTATGTTTTAATATGGTATCAATAAACGTGGTATGCGCCTTGTTTATTTCTCGAGCGCGGGCGATTCTTTTCACCAGTGGGTGGGGGTGATTTTGAAGAAAGTTTTTAGTAAATGATGGAGAATTTGTTTTTTCGGTTGTGTCAAATGGTAGGCGAAGTTTTTCAAACACTTGCGCGATGGATCTCGCTGCCCATATTTGAACATCTATTTGTGTTTCTTTTTTTACTAATTGTAAGCATTGTTTTTCTTCTGTATGTAATTCTTCTTTTAATATGTGAGCTTGTTCTACGTCTACACGCACACCTAAAAAACGCATATCGACTAAGCAAGGAAAAAGTTCTATCTCTAATTCAAAAATAGAATTTAAATCTTGGTGTAAAATTTCTTTTTTAAGTTCTTGCCAAAGTTCATAAGTAAGTTCAGCATCTTTTTCAGCGTATGCACCTACGTACATAGCTGGTAGTTTATACATTTCAGCTTTAGGGTCTACTCCCCATGATTTTGCTGCGTCGTACAAGGCAGATTCATCTTTACCTTGACCTATATATCTTTTACTACAGTTATTTAAATCATAACGCATTTGATTTTCATCCACGACTGCTGCAGCAATCATAGTATCAATTATTTTGCCATTAATTTTAAGACCAAGAGATCTAATCCAACACACGTCATACATTGCATTATGAAATATTTTAATAGCGTTAGTATTAAGAACTCCTTGAAACCATTTTAAAACTTTTGCTCTATCCATATTACCACCACCTTCATGAGCAATTGGATAATAAGCTGACCATCCTTTAACAGCGACAGCAATACCTGTGACATCTCCTCTTTTTGTAACAGAACCGGACCCCATTTTAACAAGGTCTGGGTCTTTTGTTTCTAAGTCAATTGCAATCTCATCATATTTAGATAAGTCTGGAAATTCTTCTGGTGGTAACCATTCAGTTTGAGGTTTAAATAATGGAGACTGTATCATTTAATAATACCCCAGGAATTCTTTTTTTCTTCTTTCACTTTTTCAGGATAGTCTCTATCAATAGCCATGTCAATATAATGTTTTGCTTTTAATAAATCTTCTTTCTGATTTTTCTGTTTATGCCTACACAAATATTTTATTGCGTTGCCTTCTGCAAACGGAATGTTATTTCTGTTTATAAATTCTGATGGCTGAATGACCATAGACTTATAATGATTTCCGCCTACCTGTTTTTTATAAATATCATCTTTCATTAGTCGACTCCTTAATTAAACTTTTAATATAACGTTCATGTCTTTTTGCTTTAACTTCTGGTCGTTGATTATAAGCTCTGTCCCATGCTCTTCCTTTAGCACTTTGTCTCCATTTTTTTCTTGCTCTCTTTCTGGATTCTTCAGACCAAGGGTTTATCATATACTCTCCATTGGGTAAGCTTTTTCATAGTCTTTAGGTCTTATGATATGTAAATTTTCTTTTGTTCTTGTTGCACCAACATAAAACAATCTGGTTTCATCATCTGGATTTTTTCTATATGATCTATTAGTATTATTAGTAAGATCAGTTAATAAAACTACGTTAGGTCTTTCTCCACCTTTAACACTATGTATAGTAGACAAATGAATTCTTGGGTTTCCTTTTAAGTTTTCCCCATTTCTACGCATGCTTCTAATGTAATTTTTTCTTCTAAAATTTAAATCATCAAATGCTTCATACCAAACTGCATCAGTTTTTAATCCATAGTCTTTTAATTGAGATAAATTATAATAACTTTCTTTAGCCATTCCTTTAAGTTTTAATTTATCTACATGTTGAGGAGTCATATAACTATATATTCTTTCAACTTGTTTATAATTTAATGGCGTACCTTTTCTTGCTAGTTCCCATTCTCCTGCTGCTTCTGATGCATCTTTCTCTGGCATTTTTTTAAATCTATTTTCAAAATACCAACCTCGTTCTCTTATTTCATCTTCTATATTGTCTAACATGTGACGAGTTCGAGCTAACACATACCATTCTCCTGATGACATATCTAAATCTTTTATATCATCATGAAATTTTAAAGATCCTTGATAATCTCTAGGAGCCCATTCTTTATATCTTCTTTTAGATACACGTTTAATAATACCTAAAGCAAAATCATGTATTGCTCTTGGAATTCTACGAGACTGTGTAAGATTTAAAAGTTTTCCTGTCTGTGCTATAAAAGAATCTACATCTGCACCAGCCCATCTAAAGATTGCTTGGTCATCATCACCGGCAATAAAAGAATCTTCTGTATTATTCCATATTTTTTTAGCCATATTCCATTGCATTAATGATAAGTCTTGTGCTTCATCTATAAACACTACATCAAATTTAGGACAACTATCAGATTTAATAAATTCCATTATCATATCATTGTAATCTTTAAGAACATTTTCTTTTTTATATCTTTCCAATTCGTGAGCTAAGTGAACCAAAGTTTTATATTCAACTTCAGTATTATGTTCCCCCATTTTTAATTGTTGTTCTAATGTTATGTTTCTAAGTTTGGCTAAATGAATTAATCTTAAATAATCACTTTTAGTTGTAAACAATCCAGTTTCTTCTTCATCAAATTCATTATAATCTAAAAAAATATTTAATTTTTTACCAAGATCTTCGTAATGTCTCTTTTGCATTACTTGGTCTTTGTTATATCCTAGTCTTCTAAATGCTAATGAATGAAGAGTTCTAAAGTAAGGAAGGTCATCTTCTGTATAATTAAATTTATCCATTGCTCTACCTTTAGCTTCATTGGCAGCTTTCTTAGTAAAAGCAAAGTACCCTATTTTATCAGGATCAGTATTTTTTAAATAATCTTGTACTTTATTAAGAAGAGTCCAAGTCTTTCCTGTTCCTGGTGGACCTAATACAATTGTTTTCATTAAAAAGGTGCCTCTTCTTTTAGTTTCTTTTGAGTAAATTGATCTTCAACTTTATCAAATATATTTACTTTCATAATAGATGGTTTCTTTTTACCAATAGTCATTCTACCTTCTTCACATCCACAATGTTCTTTAAGCATTTGTTGTGTAACTTGATAGTCTTCTTTCCATTTCTTTTTAGTTAAATGTCCATGAAAGAATCTATGAAAAGTAAATATATGTTTGGCATCCTCAGTATAAACTGCTCCATTTAAAATATCTTTTTTAGTAACTGATCCAATTGATCTTTGAATACAATAATCTTCTAAATGATTATTTAGTTGATCTATTTTGGAAGACCCAACCGGTGCTTCTACTTCTTCGATTGCTTGTAAGAGCTGGTCTACATAAGATTCAAATTCTTTTGTAGTGACTCTTTTAGGTTTTTTATTTATTTGTTTTGCAACTGTTCTTCTAAACAACCTTTGTTCCATCAGATAATCAATAGTATCTAACTTAACTCTTTCTCCATCTACATTGACCCAATAATATGGTTCATCTAATAATATTTTTTGTAAGTCAGTAAGTGAAGGAAAAACTGATTCTCCTCCTATACCAAATTCTCTAGTTCTACATAAATTTTTATCACAATGATTACACATAGGTTCTTCATTACATTTAAAACCTAAATCTTTTCCATCATTAAATTTTATTTTACCTTGAACTATTTTATCTTCTAATGGTCCTTCAGGATGTTTTTCAAAATATTTATAATTAAATGCATTTATTTTTGATTGCCAATTTTCTGGCCACTTTCTTTTTGCATATTGTATATATTGATAAAGTATCCTGTCTCTTCCATCTTTAATATCTGTCTGTGTTAATGATTCTAAACAAGGAGGCCCGTCAGAAAATTCTGATTCGGGCCTCTCTACTTTTATGGAACCAACATCTAGTTGTTTTACATTTTTATAGATCCCATAAAATTCTTCTAAACTTGCTGCTGTACCATCATCTTTAAAAGCATATCGTGTTGTATTATCCCCATTAAAGTATGGTAAATTTAAAAAGTTTCCTGTATCATCTTGCGATTTTAATTCTATTTGTTTTGGAAATACTTCTGCTCCTCCATAACCTAGTACTGCACTAATGGATAACAGTTTATCTCTTACTATTTTTGCTTCAACTGGAACTTCAGTAAATAAAAATACATGCGCTCCTCCCGATTTAGATCGGAAAACTACCAATGGTAATTTTAATTCTTTAATTTTGTTAATTAATTTTTTATGATCAAATCCTGCATAAGAATCTATATCTATACAACCCCATCTGCATTTATTATCATCATTAATTGGAATTATACCTAGACTGGGTTCTATTCCTTGAAGATGTTTATTCCATAAATCATCTGTAACTTTTTCTCGGGTTACAAATGACTTACCTTTTATCTTCTGACCGTCTTCACCTTTTTTGTCAACATAAGTGACACCACGTGCACGATCTAATCCTTTAAATATATCTTTAAAATTTGCAACTGACATAACTTTTCAAAGCGGGCGGATTCACTCTCGCTTGGCCGCCCACTACCTAGGATTCGGTTAGTATGGTGTACTACTTGTTTCCTCTGAGCCATGCTTCGCTTGCACTTCGCCTTTACCTACTCGGTCAGCAAAAGTTTTAGCGATATCATAGATTGATTTGTCAGCTACAGGACCAACTTTAGATACATCCCATCCAAACCATGTTCCTTTGTCGTTAGACATTTGAACAGTTTTTAGATTATAAATGTGGCTGTAAGTTGGCGGTGTAAATAATCCATTTTTACCCTGCATTTTTATACCCATCATCATTGAGTTCCATTTTCTACTCACTTTTAATTGAGTAGCTTTCATAGAAATCAAAGCTGTTGTTGGACTCTTACCTAAGAGTATCACAAAGTGATTGGCAGTGTTTTCTAAATAGTTACCATTAGGTAATCTATCTTTGAAAGATTTATCACGAGTAGTTGTACTCACGATATCACTGTCTGCCTCGTGAATTGCAACTGGCGCACCAGTGCTAGTTCCACGATCCTGCCACTCTATGTATTGTCTTTTGTAAAAGACGGGTAATACATCGATAGAATCATACAGTTCATTAGAAACTGTGTTAATTATCTTGCCAGGTTCCGCGCCTTCAACATATTTCCCATGAGTTTTATTTACTTCAGGGGATAGTTGTCCCAAAACTTTTAAGAAAGGTAACGCAAGATCGTCTTGCGATATGTTTTGAGCACCTTTATTAGCATCAGCTTCAAAAATATTTGTAGCTAATGCTCCTTCTTTTTTCGTTGCTACTTGGTTCATAGTTATTGTTTCCTTTTTATTGTTGTTTTATTTCCAATGAATACATTGAAAATTTCCGTTGGCATTTCTTTACCTGCCTCAATACGCTCACGGACTAACGCTTTCAGAGTCATAGGTTCCACCTTCAACTTTTGTGTCGGTTGAAACCCGTGACTCTTCGCAAGGTCAGCATAATCTGCCGCCCTTGTATCTTCGTTACGACCAAACGATACCGAAATTTCATTCTTTATAATATCGCCTAGTCCATTGTTACGAAGCCAGTTAAACGCCGCTTCTTTATTCGCCTGTGTAATTGTAGCGCTATAGTGCGGCTTAACATCTACCGAAGACCCATCCATTAATTTTAAATGAGATAAACCCATCTCACTCATCATCGTTGGAATAACCTCTCCCGATATATGTTCTAAATTCTTTTTCTTTTGTTTTAATTTTTCTTCTGCAAAATCTACCTCTCTTTGTAAAGTTTGCAATCTTTCAACTTGATCTGCAAGAGACTGAATATTGTCAGTCTTCTTCATTGCATTCTGTTGGTCTTGTTCAAAGTCAATCATCTATTTCTCCTTTCTCATATAGATTAATTTCAATAGGATAATATTTTCTTTCTTGTCTATCCCATTTTAAAAGCTTATACTTTCCATTTGTTATATCAGAAACTATAGAACATGCAACCCCTATTATTGCAGGATCTCCAGTTAATAATAAATAATCTTTTTCAGAAAATTTTTTAAGCTTTTGCCTTAATTTAAAAATTAAAGGACCAGGAGAAAAAATAATTTGAGAAAGTTCCGGTAATAAAAATTTTAAGGTACCATAATTGGCTGCCCCCATAATATTTATTTTTGGTTTTCCTTCTTTAGTTCCTGGAATTTCTTGTACTACATAAACAGTTGGTTTAGAAAAAGCATATTTATCTAACTCGTCTAAATCATCTAAAAATTTTTCAGTTTTTTCAAGTTGATTCTGTAATTGTACATACTCTTTAACTTTCATACTTGACAATATAGGTTAAAAGTATATATTGTCAATAGAAAGAAACGTTCAAAAGAGCGGTGGAAGAGCGAACGAAAGGATATGTGTATTACTAATGTTGCCGCTCATAAAGAAAGAAAAAAATGAACTATAAATTTAAAACAAAACCGTATGCGCATCAATTAACTGCGTTGGAAAAATCATGGAATAGGGAAACTTACGCCTATTTTATGGAAATGGGTACAGGTAAAACTAAAGTTCTCATTGATAACGTGGCTATGCTTTATGATAAAGGTAAAGTTAATGGTGCACTAATTATTGCTCCGAAAGGTGTTGTAGGAACTTGGTATAATCAAGAAATCCCCACCCACCTTCCTAAACATATAGAAAATGTGTGTGTATTATGGCAGTCTAATATAACTAAAGAACAATCTCGTAAATTAGGTACTTTATTTAAAACAGGAGAAGAACTTCACTTTCTTATTATGAATGTTGAAGCTTTAAGCACAACTAAAGGCACCGACTTTGCTAGAAAATTTTTATCATCACATAATACTTTGATGGCTATTGATGAATCTACTACCATTAAAAATCCAAAAGCAAAAAGAACTAAAAATATTATTAAATTATCTGAATTAGCTAAATACAGACGAATAATGACAGGTTCGCCTGTAACTAGAAATCCATTAGACTTATATAGCCAATGTCAATTTTTAAGTCCTTGGCTATTAGATTTTCAATCTTATTATGCATTTAGAACTAGATATGCCATTATGAAGACAGCTAATATTTCTGGTAGACAAATTCAATTAGTGGCCGGTTTTCAAAGATTGGCGGAATTGTCAGAAAAACTTAAACCTTTTTCTTATAGAGTATTAAAAGCCGACTGTTTAGATCTTCCTGATAAAATATATATGAAAAGACAAATTAAATTAAGTCCTGATCAAAATAAATTGTATGAACAAATGAGAAAAGAAGCATTAGCTACTTTAAATGGAAAACGAGTTACGACTGTTAATGCACTTACGCAATTAATGCGTTTACATCAAATTACATGTGGTCACTTTACATCTGATGATGGAACGACTCAACCTATTAAGAATAATAGAATAGATGAATTAATGGATGTACTTGAAGAAATTGAAGGAAAAGCCATTATATGGGCGCACTATCAATATGACATAAATACTATAATTAAAGAAGTTGAGAAGGTCCATGGTCCAGGTTCCATTGTTGATTATTATGGGTTAACTCCTCAAGATGAGAGACAGGAGAATATTAAGAAATTTCAAAATGATGATAAGTGTAGATTTATCGTTGGAACCCCTCAAACGGGTGGATATGGAATAACCTTAACGGCAGCTAATACCGTTATTTATTATTCTAATGGATATGACCTCGAAAAAAGATTACAGTCAGAAGATAGAGCACACAGAATCGGACAACAAAAGTCGGTAACGTACGTGGACATTTTGGCTGACGAAACAGTTGACGAGAAAATCGTAAAATCTCTACGAAAAAAAATAAATATAGCGTCAGAAGTTTTAGGTGAAGAATTGAAATCATGGATATAAAATATTTTATCGAACCGATATTTAAAATAGAATTTTTTAAAATTAAATGTATCAAATTTAAAGAAAAAAAGATAGCCATAGAAAAAGTATTAAAAAATTATCCAGAAAAATCTTTTTTACATTTTTATAGTAATAGAAACAAAGCAAATATAATACCCCATTTACAACAAATTTTTAAAGATGAGTTTAGTTTGATTAGTACGAAATATGGTTCTAAAATTAAATTAGATAAAGCGTGGTCTGTTAGCTATAAAAAAGGTGGTTATCATGTTCCCCATAATCATGGCTCTATTGGTTATTGTGGTATTTTATATTTAAATATGAAAAAAAATTCACCAGCTACAACTTATATACAACCCTGGAATAATGAAAATGATCAGACTAGGTTATATAAGCCCCTTGTTGAAGAAGGGGATATAATGATAGTACCTCAATTTTTGTATCATTACAGTGAACCCAATGAAATTAAATTTAAGAAAAGAATTATATCTTTTGATTTTAATATATAAAGGATTTAGTAGGATATACGCGCGACGCGCGCTAAAATTTTAAGATACGACTTTTCCGCCGGACCATTTCATCTCAGGCAGTCCGTTTTCGTAGCTTTTCCCGTCATAAGTCAAAACTTGTTTTCTATTAGCACCAGCTTCATTATAAGACACATGCACCCAGCCGCCTGCTGGATCGTCTTTATTGTAGAACTCGAGTATCAATTGGTCAAAATCTACGTTGTTAGAAAGCCAGTAAGCGATCTTAATATTAGGCACCCCTGCTATTTCAAAGTCAACCGCCTGCCCTTTAGCATGTTGCGACGTTTTTTTACTGCCAATCGCCTCGCAGAGCTCTTCGGATCTGTAACCAGAGGTAACAGTAATGGGTTTATCAAAGTGCGCACGAACCGGTTCCAAAATTTCATAACATACGTTCTCCAAGTTTTTAATATCTCCTGCTCCTGGAGAATTGTCTATCCCTTTTCGAGTGGCGGTCATTGATTTAGTAAATTCTTCTAGTTTAAAATGTTTCGATAATTGCATGATTTTTTAGTGTAAGATTAAAGTAAATATAACATATCCCATGCCAGTAATCAACGCTCCAGTAGACATTAATAATATACTTTCTATGCGGTTTATTTGACGTTCTAGCTTGTTTATTTTATCATGAGTTTGCTTTTGCATTATTCTGCAAAGCTTTTCATGTTCTTCAATTTTTTGTAATGCGTTCTTAGCCATTAGGTTCTCCCCGCAATTATTTTTTCACTTGGCGATAGTAGTGCCTCTTCAGTTCTTGTCAAGTTAGTTTGTGGATTTTTTTGTTGCATAGTTTGGGCCATATTTACACGTGGCATAGGTTGTGTATCTAAAGGTGGTGTAGGTAATTTAGATTCTTGATCATAGTAACTTGCTTTAGGCATGAAGTCTTCTAAGTTCATATTAAAGTCTCTATATAAACTTAATCCTTTAAACACGTTTCTCATTGAGTTAACAATTCCTCTTGCTTGTAAGAAAGGATTAGGTTGTCCGGTTTCTCTAGAGATATCTTTAAATCTTTCTTGAATTTTTTCTGATGGATAAAAATATTTAAAATCTCCTTTTAATAAATCATTAATAAGTGACTCAGATATACCTCTTTTTTCTAAAGATTTTTTAATTTGTGATCTAGACATGCCTAATTTTTGTGCATTAATAAAATGAGTTAGCATTTCTTTTTGTACATTAAATAAAGCTTTGTTAGCTACAAAATATCTTTCTACTACATCCATTGGAGTTTTAGGTCCTCCTTTTAATAGCCCTTCTGGTCCTCCAGTAAATTCTCTTCTAGCATCTGATATACCTCTTTGGTAATCATAAATATAAAATCCTAAAGCTTTTTCTGGTTCTACTTTGGTTAGTCTCCATCCCATAATACCTGCAAGTTCTTTTGGAACTTCATACATTTCTCCAGTCTTACCTGGTATTTCTCTCATACCTTTATAAGTTCTAACAAATGGTTGAACTGATGGTAATAAAGTTTTACCTAAATGCATAGAAATTCTTTGTACTTTTTCTGCTGTGGGTGTTTCATCTGTATATAATTGCACACCTTCTCTAGTTCTTCCACCTCTTCCCCAGATATCCATAAAAGCTTCTGTGTAAATGGACTCTGATATAAATGGTTCAGCAGTCTGACCCATGGCTTGAGCAATACCTTCTATAAAACCTTTCATTAAAATTTCTTCGTCTTCAATTCCTTCTTGAATATTTCTCAAGACAGTTTGGAAAGGTCTTGTTAATGTATCGTAAACATTGTTTCTACTGTAATCCATAAAATATAACTCATTAGTTTCTGGATCTCTCAAATATATTTTTTGTGAATCTTTAGCCCAAGGTGCTACGAAATCGTTAGCTGCATCTGCTTCCTCATTGCTTACACCAAAGATAGCTTGTGATCCTTTAATAACACCATAAGGAATAGCTGCTGTTGTCATTGTCATTCCAATTAATCTTTTTAATCCATTGGCTTTAAAAGGATTTGTACTAGTAATAGGATTAAGTTTTCCGGTAACAGGATCTGCTATTTCTTTTAATGCTTGTTGCATAATTCCAGTTCCAGTTCTAAATATTTCTGATGGCCATGACATAAAGTTTCCAAATGGAGACATACGCATAGCTCTTACAAACTCACCTACATATGCATAGTTAGGCACTGTGTTTCTTACAATCTCAGCTGCTCTTTCTTCCATTTGATCTTTAGACATTTTTAATAATTTATTTTTATTCATCTTAAACATTCTTCCATACTCAACTTCAAAGTTTAAAATTTTCCAAAAATCATCTTCCGCTACGTAAGCGTCTTGCATAACTTTACCTGTTTTTTTAATTCCTTTTCCTAAAGCCCCTAAAGAATTTAACATAGGTCTTAAAATACTATCGGTTGCAATATTACCATCACCAAATCTTACGTCTCTCATAAGATTTCTAAGATCTCCCATTCGAGTGTTGGTGTTTACAACTCCTAGTTCTAAATATCTTCTGTATCTTTCCATTGATAATGGGTTTCTAATTCCAACTTGAACGGTTGCTCCCGCTCTTGCTAAAGCTTCTCTAAGTAATTGAGGACTTGTAAATAACATTCCATTTCCAAATGCAAATGCACCAGAACTTAAAAAGTTTCTTATGTGTGTAGGAATAGATAAAATTGTTTTAGCGTATTGGGCTCCAGCTTTAGGAGTTAATAATAAATTTCTCCAAGCCCATGAAAAAGTTTTACCCATTGCTCCACCTGTTTCACCTCTCATAAACTGTTGAAGATTATTAACGTTAGAAAAACCTTCGGCAATGGCTTTAGTTGTGTACATATTATTAAGTCTATTAACTAAAACTCCATCTTTAAAATAGTTAGCTACATAAGGATTTATTTTTACAATTTCTCTTCCAGGTATATCTCCAAAAGCTCTTCGGGCTTCTAAAGGTGTTGCATGAAAGAATCCTCGTTGACCTGGTGGTGTGCCGGCTTTAACAGCAGCTTTCATTTTATCATCTACGTCTAATATCTCATCAAACAACTGATTCTTACGAGCTACAAGCGAAAGTCTATTAACTCCTTCATAAATAGAATGTCTTACATCTTCTATTTCTCCAAATAATTTTCTAAATGCTTTGCTTCCTTTACCTATAACTTGTAAAGTTTTATCTCCACCAGCAACTTCTTTTTCTAAAGTTTGAGCAAATGTTTTAATATTATATGCATCATCTGCACCTTTTGTTAAATTTTGATATTTAAATGTAGGAAGCGTATCTTTTTTAGGATCCATGTTTCTAGCTGAGTCTAAAATTTCATCTACCATATTGTCTGCCTCAAGTTTATTAATAGGATTTTTATTTTTAGCGGCATACCTCATAAATATATTAGACACTAAATCTTTATCTTGTTGGGTTGGTCTGTACTTATTAAATAATCCTACTTCTTTATTTTGAAACAACTCATAAGTATTACCTATGTAATTTTTAATTCTATCTCCCATTAAAGTTCTTAAATTTACCGCTACCCCTGCAGGTAAATCTACTTTAGCTCCCGGTCCACCAGCTGTTATTTCTAATAACTCTCTAAATTTTCTACGTGTATCTGTTAAACCTTTAAAAATAGTAGCTTGATCTTCAACAGGCATTTTTACTTTGTTCATTGATTTTAAAAGATTAGATTTTAAAGTTTTATCTAATCCTTCTTTATTTAAATCTCCTTTAAATAAAGTTTGATCTAGATCAGCTAAGAATTTTTTTCTAGTATT
>VTLG01002267.1_pt1 | contig 43336 bp, 40 predicted proteins | sample 4694571 | NCBI WGS metagenome assembly VTLG01 (sample SAMN12604809, study PRJNA352737) | marine metagenome | biome: ENVO:00000447; feature: ENVO:00000209|ENVO:00000569|ENVO:01000036; material: ENVO:00002151; isolation source: viral sequences binned using virsorter ...
CTCAACTGCTGAGTTAACGTGCTCGCGGACACCGGACCACGATCCAGGTGCCCCTGGCGACGGCGGCGAGCGTAGCTCATCACGTTCTCTACTGTAAGTGCATCTAAAGTTAAATGACCTATATCCCGTTGCGCCAGCTCCATCGAGGCGCGCTTCGACTTACCAAACGGTTTAACAAGTTGAGCTTCGTCTAAGCTCCATTGAATAATCTGATTTAGGTTAATTGCTTTTTGTCTGTGGGCCTCTATCCACGTACCGTTGTTCATACGTGTCTCAACATCAGCCGCCCAAAACTTAGCTTGTGTTTTAGTATCGAAGGACTTTGATACCTGCTTAAACCCTTGCCGACGTACTACAGCATTAAAGCGACCGCTCTTAATTCTTATTGTAGCCATTTTCATTTGTGCCCTGAGTGTGCCCGAGCAAAAGACTACATCGGCAAAGCGAGCTGTGACAAGGGTTTGCGAGCACTAAAAAAGCTGGCGGAGAGAGAGGGATTCGCTTCCTTAAATACCTAAGTAGTTGTATTTAGTACGGTTTGTGTTTATTTAGCCCTTATAAAACGGGCCTCTAAGCTGTTGATTTCTATGATTGTATATAATTGGTATGATTTGTTTTGTGCCCCAGGGCACAATAAGGAGATAGTAAATAATTGTGAATAAAGAACAACAAGCAGATGCGCGGCAAAACGGTAGTTACTACGTCGTCAATTTGAAGGATCGAGACGATCCATACGCGGAGTGGTTCGAGTCAGATATCGACGGAAACTATGACCAGTGCTACTCGCAAGTGTGGAAAGAAGGGCTGGAAAAGTACTTTGAAATTCAAATCGTAGAGGGTTAAGTATAAATCTTCTACGCAGAAGCACATTCACAGATCAAGTATATGCCATGCTGCCGACAAACCTTCATAACTTTGAAGCCTTGCAAACGATCTGGGCAATCTACTTTATCCGGTGTGTATTGGTCCCAGTAATTTGAAGTGTGCTGAGAGGTACACCCTGACGATAACAATACGACCAGTGCCAATTCCCACGTTACCGTCTTCACGAACCGGGAACCGTGGGCCACGAAACGTCGTCAATGCTTGTTAAATTGGCAGGTTGTGCCGCAGGCAAATCCCTGAGTTGTTGTCGGTAAAGTTGCCATTCGGTTCTTTGATCAGCAGTTAAAGGCGAATCTGTAACTTGAGTCCAATCGCACCATTCCAAAGCTGAGTCTCTTGTCTCTCTCAGCTCTTGAAGAGCCGCAGTGTTTTTCTCTGAATCAGTTAGCTCTGGCTTGGATACGATCTCTCCATCAACGATCATTTGAGTAGCATCATCCGCAATGCCTTCCATGACAAACTCGCCATTACCAGCTTGCAGTAATATATCCCCATCTTGACAAGAACCTGCTCGCAGAATGTTCCCTTTTGAATCGTAAACAATAAAGTTCTTCATTTCTTTGTCTCCAACGCAAACAACGATCTGTTACTCATTTGGTATTGACCGTCCGAGTTTGAACAAACTAAATCTATAGTCGTGCTACCCGCCGCAGGACTGTTAATAGAAATGTTTACTGCCTTTTGCACCTTCCTAGAGTTTTTTTGGCTCGTAAAGCTCTGCGTCCAAATGGTGGTTCCGTTATGTTTAATTTCAACCGTCCCGCCATAAGTCCCAGCGTTCCCCGAGCCGTTTTGAGTCCATGACGCCGCAACAAATATGGGCTGACCAGTACTGGTAAATGAAACAGTTTGAGCTGTAGTGTTGCTCACGGTTGCAATGGTGTAAGCCCCTGTTGGAATGGTTACCGCATTACCGGCAATCTTTAGTGTATCTACACCAAGATCCTTGATTATGATTTCACCGGCATCATTAGAGGTAATCGTTACTCCGTCCAAACTAAGCAGGCTTGTAGCAACCGTTCCGCTAGTAACTTTGTTTGCAGAAATCGCACCGACAGAAAGAGTAGGCGTCACTGTGCCATCTGAGTTTGTGACATTCACCGACGTTAGCGTCGTGTTATCGAGGTTTATCTTAGACGCATCAATTGTGTTCGCGCCTATACGACCAGCATCAATGGTCCCTGAAGAAATTGTGTCGGCATTTAAACTGCCAATCTTCGCAGCAACTATCGATCCGTTTTTAATAAAAGCGTCTGCCATGTAAACACCGGCAGGCACGCTCTGACCATTAATAGTTGTGGCAGTCGCCTGCACGACAAACGGCACAGTCGCCGTTGAAGTGTCTGAGCCTCCACGCATAAGCGCAAAACGATCTGCATTAACAATAAACTCACTCTCGGTAGTGCCAAGACTCGTCGATGTGCTTGCTAAACCGAAACCAGCAACAGCTCCATTGGCGTCAATTTTGACGGTGTATTGAGCCTCAAGATCAGTGACATCATCTGCAGTAGAAACCTGTGCGGAATACGCCTGTTCAACTGTTACAGCCGTACCAGTTCCATCAGTTACATCATCAAGGCGAGCGGATACCCCAGACGCAGATGATGCAGCAGATGTTGCTGATCCAGCAGCATTAGATTCTGAAGTTGCCGCATTGCTTGCGGAAGTAGATGCTTCTCCAGCTTTTGTTGAGGCTGTTGTGGCGTGTCCACTTGCTGTTGTAGCCGACGTACCCGCTGCAGTTTCAGAAGCAGATGCATTAGTAGCTGACGTTGAAGCTGCACTCGCAGAATTTGCCGCATTTGTCTCTGATGTGCTTGCAGCAGTTTGACTTGCAGTGGCAGCAGTTGCTGATGTTCCGGCGGAAGTTGCTGAGCTGGAAGCATTCGATGCGCTAGTGTTCGCGGCGGTAGCGGAGTTACCAGCAGCCGTTGCGCTGTTCGCGGCATTTGTCGCACTAGTCGAAGCGGATGACGCACTTCCAGCCGCGTTAGTTTCGGATGATGCAGCATTCGTTTCGGCAGATTCTGCGTTTGATTGAGCTGTTTGAGCGGCAGTCTTTGCAGTGTCCGCAGCAGAGGCGCTTGTACCCGCAGCACTCTCGCTGGCAGACGCATTGCTTGCGCTGGTAGATGCAGCACTAGCTGAATTTGCGGCATTAGTTGATGCCGTTTCAGCCGCAACTTTTGCGGTCTGGCTCGCAGTCGCTGCAGTCCCCGCGTTAGTAGCGAAAGTGCTTGCATCACTTTCGCTTGTTGCCGCTGCAGACGCAGAGTTACCAGCAGCAGTAGCCGAGTTTGCAGCAGCAGTAGCAGAGGTGGCTGCATTAGAGGCAGATCCGGCAGCTCCCGTAGCAGAGCTGGACGCTGCAGTTTCAGATGTTGATGCATTAGATTCCGCTGTTTCTGCCGCTGTTTTTGCTACAACTGCACTATCTCGCGCAGTTTCTGCCCCTGTTTGAGCGAGTAATGCAGCCGTTTTAGCTGCTATTGCTGCAGATTCACTTGCAGCCGCCGCAGCAGCACTTGCCGCCGCACTACTGGTTGAACCAAATGCCGTTGTTAAGTTACTTATTGAAGTGTCAAAACCGTCAAGCCTAGTTGTTAAAGCAGTAGCTAACTGACTTTCAGTAACGGCGCTTGTAAGTAGCGTTAAAAGAAAAGAAACGTCGGCTGCAGTCTCTACAAATGTCCCCGATGCAGCGTTAAATGGCCCCTTTACATCACTCGTACTAACGTGCCGTATCCAGTAATACCCGCTAAACCCAGAACCAACAGGGTCTACATGAAAACGACCACCTTGCGTTCCAACAATATCCGCGTCCCCGATGCTGTCAGTATCGTGTCTCCATATTTCAGTTAGCGAGTGATTAGCATATTTTGGGTAATCCCAGCTCAGATTAACCTGACTAAAAGCCCCGTTTGCGGTAAATCCAGTTGGTGCTGGTGGTACAGCAAGATCAGTTAACGTTTCACCTGGAATAGTAAACCCGGTACTACCAGTGTTATTAGGATCAAAGGGATTTGCTTTAAGGTCTATCGCAAGACCGCTATCTATAAGTTCTCTTAAAGTTACAGCCCTGTCTCGTTGATCGCCTCGTCTTCCCAGGCGGATCTCGATAGTCTCTGCAATTTGTTCTAAATAGCGCCTAAGCTCAGGAGATACACTTGCTGGAACCGGAGGAGCTGCAGGTACTTTTGTAGGTTTATTTGTTCTGACTGTCATAGTCCACGGATCTCATCCATAGACTGTGCTAAACAAACCTCGTTAATGGACACCGCACCACTAACCTCGACTTCCCATTCGAGGGCCAAGGCTGATGGAAGTCTCATTATCGGTTCTCTTAACGAACCATTAGAAATACCGGAGGGTGTACTCGTCGATTGGGTGTATACGTTTGACGAGTAACTCAAAGTGTAATCAGCAATAAGTGTCCCATCAGCCCATACCTTCACGCCGACTGGATAAGACGATGCATGTACCGACACCCATGCCATGCTAACTGGGTTCGGCGTTACAAATTTCTTGGACTTCCATTTGAGCGTATTTGATGCCGTGCCTCCTCGGTACTTCTTAACCGTATTGGCTTCTATCAAATACAGCTCGCCATCTTTCGGGTCCATGTACCCGCCACGAACTTCAGCAGATACTGACAAAGTAGAAAGGGCAGCTTCCTCTGCTCGGGGGTCGTATACCCACCCACCTAACGTGCCACTATTGTTATAAAACGCAACGTAAGTATCTTCGTGTCTAAATGCCCGAATAATCGTCGGGTAAAAATCAGCGTTCCATTGTTTAGCTGAAATCAGACCTTTAGTTACTACCTGCCCATTCGTGTTCGTCACGGCGACCAGGCCGTCCGGGGCCGCATACAACACAAACCCGCCCATATCCACAACGCTATTTGTGTTAACACAAGCTTGCGCTAGGTCCACCTGAATCGGAGTCATAGCCGAGGGATCTGTTCCGGTTATAAAATAAGGAGTGCCTTCGGTTAATGCGACAACTCCATTACCAGTAGCGGCAATTGCTTTAATGTCTTCTTCTAAAGTAATCCTGTAGCCAATCGGCCACGCATGGGGCAAGTACGGCTCGCTCAAACAAAAACGTTTACCACTAAACCCTGCAAAGACTCCGTTACCCACGGAACATAAACCCTGCATCTGCCCGTCAGGATATAAAGAGCTGTTGTCATCAGGTGGTCCAATCCATGTTCCGCTTGGTAACACTTCACCAAGACTCGTCGTTGCTTTTGTGTCGGGGTAACTCTCCTGAGTAATAGCAACTTCATCTACAAGCTGAAACGCTGTAAAACTAGAACCTGTGTTTGAGCGGTAAATTCTTTTTAATGCACCGCTACCCATCGCAAAATCACCGGAGCTTGTGTAAGAACTAGACCCTGGCAGCTCACTCGATGGCATTGTGACTGTAACTGTTTCCGTGCTCGTAACTTGCAACACACTGGATGCTGGACTAGGTGGACCTTCCTCACCATAAACACTTACAAACGTATAAACATACGTTCTGTCCTCTGGCGTTTCTTCAGAAGCTGCTGTCCCGCTCTTTGCAATAGTAGGAGCTGCGCTTGCTGCTGGTATCCCAAGACGATAAGCAACATTTGGGTAGCCAGAAGATCCCGACACCATAGATGCAAGTGTGCCCATCTTGGGATAACTATCACCCGTAAAATACAATCTTTCGTTAGTGTCATTAGGGATAGGACCGGGAACGGCTTTTACACCATCCGCAGTCCACTCCAACCAATTAGTACTTCTATAGTAAAAAATAGATCGTCGAGCACCGTTCTGCAGTGTTTGAACACTTGAACTATTAGCCGTCGTAGGGGCAAGTCGGCCTGACTCAAAATCAATATTCTGAGCCGTTTGACCAAATTGATCCGCCAATAACCGAGGTGCTACACCGGGGGCAATCCCTGAAAATCTATCTCTCTTAAAGTACATCGCTTACTCAGTTAACAACGGCCTCTGCAACTGGTTCTTCAGTAGTCATTGGTTCGTTTTCAGTAAGTTTTTGCGTAACTAGGTTCTCAGTTGACATAAAAGCCAACTCAAAAAGAGCTGTTTTTCTTCTAGCATCGGTCAACTCAATTTGAGCCTTTTCTCGCAAGGCTAAAAGCTCTTTAACTTCATCAGACAAATCAGAAACCTTGTAAGTTTTTCCGTCGGGAAGTATTAAGGTTGGTTCATCAATGGCTGTTGGTGCTTCGTCCATATTAGCGTTCCCCGCTTTAGTTTAGTAGACCTTCAGTTTAGTGTTACTAACTCACTCAGGCAAGCCAGTAGTCTGTGCCGCTTCAAACGCTGTCTTAGCCGCATCCGTATGTACTGCGTCACAGATAGCTTTTACCTCCGCACTGGCGCTTGACCAATCATCTGCCGGTGATACAACGTGACGGTGAAAAGAACGATTCAGCTCCGTACCGTCTTCGCTTATGATGGTTGCGGTGCGCACTTGCACCATCTTCCAATCGCCAGCGTCTACCACTTCGATCTTGTCTTCTTTTGTGGTTTTTTCTAATGCCATGTTTCTCTCCTACGAGTTCTAGTCTGTGTAATAAGTTACGAAACAGTGGAGATTATGAGCTTGATTGCTAACACTCGGTTGCGATCCGTTCGAGGTGCCATTATAAGTATGAAAGTATATTTGAGTGGCACCAGGAGTCATTAATGGACCCATAACATCCGCACCGGCTCCATGCCAGTATTGTAAAGAACCTGTACTATAGAGGGCATTCTTACCGTTAGCAGTCGTGCTTGTAGCCACAGGGAAGGGTAATCCAGTTACATTCATAATGCCGGATGCACCCGATAAGGTGCCATTAGCATTCATCCATGCAGTAACCTTTCGACCTATTTTTACATAAAAGCCCCCATTAGCAGCACCTGGACTAAAACTTCCTGTAGCAGTCATCCCTACTATAACGGGAGTCCATGTGCCTTCCTCATAGTCATCGAGCACTGTGGATGAAGCGCCAGAACCGGCTGCCGCGCCGAAGTGAACACCGTAACCATTGGACATAATCAAATGTCCGTCATTCAAAGACACGCTTTTATCTGATCGTATCCGTAGCGTTTCAACTAAACCGCCGCTGCCGGTGTTAGTCCAAAAGATCATCATGCCTTGATCATCGTCAGCGTTGCCGCTGTGGTGACCGCTTATTTGCGCGTTTACGATCTGCTCTCCACCGCTTCGATGCCCATTAAATCGAAGCGTGGTTTCTCGACCAGTATCGTTATCTTCGTTGTCAAAGTTGACCAGCTCAAACCGTGGGGAAGTGCCAGCTCTGCCCTTAAAAATTAGGTTGTCTTCTAGCTCAAGTCTTTCTAGTAAGCTGGTGTTAGCGTTTTGCGCAACATAGAAGCGCATTTTGTTTGTGTTGTAGTAGCTATCAACACTTGTCTTGATCGCAGCCCTTACGCCTTCTCCTGCTGATGAGTCACCAGTGGAGAACTCAATGCCGCCAAGGAAATCGCCGCCTGTGTAACCGTTTTCCCACTGGGCTTCGTGATGCAGCTTTAACACCGCTCCTGCACGGGATGCGCCGCCTGTGATGTTTCCTGCGGTTGTGTGCAATAGCTGTACAGAACCATCGGTGTTGATTCTCAGCCTCTCGGTATCATTAGTAAGAAACATCATTGGATCATCAGTGATTTGATCAATAAATGTTCCGTTGTAGCCATTCGTATATATGAGGAACTGGCTTGTGCCATTTACTTGGAGCGCTATATTTTGATAATTTCCTGTGCCATTTATCGTTAATCCGTGGGAATTCGTGCCATTATTAACAGGAGACGCAGTACCGATCCCAGTATTCCCATTTTGGTCAAACGTCATCACGCCTCGGGAATTAGTTACGTCGTAAATCTCTAGCTTTCCGTTGACCGTTTGACCGTCAACGATTCGCCAATTAGATGTCGTGGCATTTGTCTTTTTAATCTCAAAACCGACAATGCTATTCGCAGCAACTTCTGTTTTGACGATTGTTGTCCCAGCGGATTTTTCTATGTGCAAAAGCTCATCAACATTCTGGGTTCCAATGCCCACGGAGCCATCGCCGCGTATCATCATCAAAGTTGCGTTGTCTTTATCGGTAAACACGGCGGAGTAATTGCTGCTGTCATGTCCGCCCATGACCTTGATGCCATAGCTTCCGGTGGCGTGGGTGTTCTTAAACTGTCCAGCAAGATTGCCGTTCAGATCGGTTTCAACATCTATACGGACAGCGCCAGCGCTTTTGCCGACCCCCACGTTGCTGCTAAAGGTGGCGCTTTGATCTGATAGAAGGGTAAGAGCGGTACTACCGCCCGATACTAGAATTAACTTGCTATTGGCATGTGCAGCAGAAACCGTCAAATCATCAGTACCCGCGTCATACCATATACCGCCATTCAAGTCGCTAAACTTAAAGCCGCTGATATATGAACCAGAGAAGTACGAATTTATTTTGTTGTAGGTACTGGTTGTCACTGTAAGAGCCGCGCTTGTCACGCTGCCGCTGAATGTGGCGGCTTTTGAATCATGGTCAAGCGTCAATATATCTGTTGCGCCGTCGTTCTGTGTGAAGGTAAGCAGTTCACCTGACACAGTCATAACAAAATCTTTACCGCTATCACCTTCAATTCGCAATGAAGGCTCTGTGGTAGATTTCGTGAGGGTTAACGTGTCTCCGCTGCTATTGGAAATCGCCACGTTGCCGCTGAACGTGGCAGCGCTACCCGTTAGAGATCCGTTCTCGATATCCACACCACTAGAAGTGATATGTATTTTCCTAGATCCACCAACCAAGAATCCAAGCTCATCATCAGCAGGGAAATAGATTCCTGAGTTGCTATCTCCCGCGTTTGAAATGCTGGGAGCGGAAGTCGATCCGTCGATGACGGTGAGTACGCCAGTAGCGGTTAACGTGCCGGTAACATCCACACCAGAAGCACTCGTTGCGAGACGCACTCCATTATTGTGATAAAGGCTTACGGCACCATCTTCAACAAACGTTGCCATAGTCTCTGATGCAGAACTCATCAGATTTATATCGTGAGACTTAATAGAGAGCGCACCAGCGTCACCGCTGGTGTTGTTCATAAAACTGTTGTTTCCATCGTGAAAAATCTGGAAATCGGAGCCAGCACCGAATACAGCTTTCTTTCCATCTGCTAGGAACAGATCGTCAGCAAACGTGACCTCTTCATCAGCGTTAATCGTAATCGCCGTAGCATCAGAAGTGTCTATAATTGTTCTGGATAACTCCGCTAACTCACGGGCTTTAGTCATTAGTTTGTCTCCAGTTCAGCGACACGGGTTGTCAATGATTCGATAAGGGTTTGTTGTTCTTGAATGGCTTTGAGCAAAAGAGGAATGGTTTCGGTGTAAGACATTCCTTTAACCGGCGTAGTGCTTTCAGATGAATGCGCCATACCAATCGATCCATCACTTTCAATCACCGTTTCTGAGTTTTCATCAACCACTTCTGGGAAAGCTGATTCCCAATCTTGTGCAATGAAACCAATTTCTGTGTTGTCTGGATTACTTTTTAGGTTGTACCTAACGCACCGGATATCCATTAACGATGGCAATACCGCGCCTACATCAACGATGTTTTCTTTGATCCGCTCATCCGAATGCTGTCGCCATTGTTGCTCGCCGTGGATGATGTACATCCCAACATTGCTTTCGTTGATCGTGTAATAAGGAGCCGAAGTAGCGGATCTTCCTGCTCCAAACCCCCATCTTTTTGTTGCATGACCACTTTTCGCTGAAAAAGTCGTATCAGTTCGTATAGATGCAGGGCTATCTAAACCTATTCCTCCAGTGTCATTGAGGGCAAGTCGCTTTACGCCGTCATCCGTTTGCAACGCAAGCCCACCAGAGCCAGCGGCTATAACGTCTGAGCAGAATACGTTGCCCCGAAGAGTGGAAGATCCTTCAACATCCAAGTTGAAGCTTCCTCCCGCTGTATTAGTAAGCTTAAATGTTTTGCTTGAACTGGCGTGGCATTGCAGTTGAAACGTGCTTGTATCTGGAAACAAAAATTTGTAATCAATGACGCCAGCATCAGTAAGGGTCAGAACTGGATCTGACGCTGATGATTGGGTCATAGCTAGACCGGCAGCACTTAAAGTAGCTCGCAAATTTCCGGCAGTGTAGAAGTACATCGTGTCGCCGTTATGCGCGTAAATTATTTGTCCTGACCCTCTAGCATCTTGATCAGAAAACAAAATAGAGCCGTTATCAGCGTTAGGTGTCCTTATATCTATTGCGACAGAACCGCTGTTCTCTAGGATCAACTGGTCAGCACCGTCCGCAGCATAGCTTTTCCCTGATGCGCCGTTGTAAACGTGCAGCTTGCCTTCGGCATTGTAGCCAGCGGGCATTCCGATGTTCAAATTGCCATCGGCACTCAACGTCGCTTTAAGCCCTCTGCTGGAACCAGACATGAATTGCACTATGCCGGTACTGACGACGTTTAACTTATCGCCATCGTGTTGATAGGCTATTTGTCCTCGATATTGGGCATCTCCAGAAGTTCCGTCAGCAAACAAAAGATAGTTTGTGTTTGCTGTACCTGCTGCAGCAATCGTTATACCGCCTTGATCGGCTGCTCCCACGACCAAATCAGTAGAGTAGTAATTTTGAGGGTTGCTCAGTCCAAGCCCCAAACGCCCGCTCGCATCAAGCCTCATAACTTCTGCAAAACTCATTGCTGCATCTGCTGACCCAGAAGCCGCTGTATCCCAGTAGTGTCCGCCATCAGTTTGGTAGTATCTGGAAGCTGCTGTAGCTGCTATATATCTATACGCGCCGTTGTAATAGGCGTTACTCAACATCTGAGTACTGTTGGAGGTAGAGGCAAAACACGCGGTAGCACCTAACCGTATACGACCATCAAAAACACTCCACTGATGGGTATCGGTAGTTCCTATTGCCAGCGTTCCATAATTGTCAATGCGAGCGCGTTCGATTGCATGCGTATAGAACCTCATCGCAGCATTTTGACGCTGAATTAAAGCGACCGACGTATCACCAGCGCCACCTGGACTAACTGAGATTGTAAAACCGTCGCCAGAGTTGCTACCCGTTACGGCGCTGGTTAAGTGGATGTTTGAGTCTGTGTTGCTTGTGGGTTGATGAACGTGCAACGGTCCTCTTGTGGCGCTAGCAACGCCGATGGCAACGTTGCCGCCTGTCGTAATAACAACTTTATCGCCGTCTGAGTTCGCAAAACGCGCTAAGTTACCTCCAGAATTTCGGCTCTGCTGACGCACATATAAAATGCTGCTCGAATAACTACCGCTTGCTGTGGCGTTAACCTCAACGCCAATATCATCGCCGTTAGCTTGGAAGTAACCGGCGTGGGTCATGCTTCCACTCTGCAGAGCATTTACTGCATAGTTAGAATTTGGAGCCGCGTTAGCCCCTAACCTTGTCCCTTGAACAGTGTTGCTGAACACCGCTGCTCCCGATGTCTGAATTTGCAACGCTGTGGTTGCACTTGCAGAGCCAATATAGGCGTTATTGTTTATTGTGACGTTTGCTAAGTGACTTGTGTTGCTGCCCAGGTTTGAATTGCCTACGGTAACGCCAGCAGCAGTCACGCTGCCGCTAAATGTGGCGGCCCCGGCATCTGAAGCATCCAGCTTCAACATTTGAAGGCCAGTGCTCCCGTCATCGTTGCCTTGGAAAATAATGTCTTGATTACTTGTGTTGTTTTTTATGTAAAGGTTGGAGCCATCATTGTAGATAACAGAATCATTATCACTGCCCAACCGTAGACCACGGTCATCAACCACGGCGATGTCATTAGCAAACGTAGCTTTGCCGCCATTGGCTGCGTCAAAAACGAGCGCCTCAACATTGCTTGAACCATCTCTTACAATCAGTTTTAGATCGTTGTCAGAAACGAGGCTATAGATGTCTGTAGAGGTGTGGTGCTTAAATTGTAAAAACGTTGTGCCGTCATCTTTGAAATAAACATCTCCCCCGTCTGCATCCAGCACAATATCACCAGCAGAATCCAGAGTTAGATCTCCAGACGATAGATCAATTTCATTACCATCTATCGTGATGTTATCTACCGCAACACTGTTCGCAGTGAGTGTAGTTGCCGCAACAGTATTAGCTTGGGTAGCGCCTATCGGGGTGTTGTTTATCGATCCGGTGGTGATCGCAGTTCCAGCAATCGCACCGCCAGTTATCGCAACCGCTGCACCAGACTGTCCGGTAAAATTACCGAATACCTCGATGTCGATTACATCAGCGGTAGTTGCACCCGTACTTAAAGTTATCCGGTTGTTTGATGAACTAACGGTGTAGTCAGAGCCTTGCACCAGGCGGACACCATTCATATAAACGTTTACCAATTCGGCATCGTTGATAATCATGGTGTCGCCAGAGTTATCAGCCCCGTCGAATGCCGTCTGATTGGCCGTAGGAATGTATTGGAAATTAGTTTTAATTCCCTCGACTGTCGCCTGATCGATCACATCCTGTAAAAGAGCAGAAGTCAGTCTTAGCTCGACAATATCCCCCACCGACCAAGTGCCAGCAGAGGTATTGTCTTGAGCACGGACAATCGTAAAAGTATTACTACTAAGCGCGGTAGCCTTCACAACCTCTCGGGTTGTGCTAGTCGCACCCTGTATCGTCAAATAACAATAGTCGTCAGCACCGGCTAACTGCGGAAACGCAGAAGCGGACGCTACCGTCAGTGACGTAGCTGACGTATTGATACCTGTACCTACAGTACTACTCGCGTTATTCGTAAACTTAACGGTCATCGAGTTTTCCTAGTCCTTGGCCTTGCCTATCTGTAATCCCGCTATCTCCACTATCGGGTAGATGTATTTCGCTAAAAACGCATCGTCCTTCGGAGTGGGCGTGGCGGCACAGATAACAGACGCAGCCGTTACAATTGCAGTGACAATGTTGAATATCGTTAAAATATCCATGCTAGGAAGCAGTCACGACCCAAGTGATCGTCATAGAGTCAGACGCTCCTTTGTTCACAACTGCGAATACAGTCCTGCACAACATGTCCCCGCCCGAGTTGGCGTTAAATATGCCCGCTTCTGTAATTGCTGCAGTACCTGATCCCGCTGGGAATGTCGCTGTGTAGGTAACCGTTGCACCTGAAACGACGCCCGCTGGAGTACCTGTAAGCGTGACTCTTGCAGATTCACTAACAAGCGCGGCCTGACTCGCTGCAGCGGCAGTAGTATCAGTACCGATAGCCATGTGTGACATCACACCAGCGGTGGTTCCAGACATCCTTTTTGCGACGAACTCTTTGCCGTCAGTTACGACAAGGTTGTCTACTTCTTGAACGACTTCATCGTTCAATGAAATGGTCAAACGACCTTTCATCTCCATTTCCGATTGGATTTTCATAAGTGCTTCCTTCTATTCATTAAATGCCGATAGGTTGATTTGAGCCGCGTTAAACGCAGCATTGCTAAACAGTGCGTAACTGAAGTTCTCAGTCATCGACACTGAATCTGATAGCCCCTTGCTGACATCGAAATCTGGATCGTCCGCAAAGGAAAAACTGTCTGTGAGACCTTTGCCAACCCCAAATGTTTGGGAGTCAGCAAAGTTAAATATGTTGGTCTTGTTTCCACTGTAGTCTTTGGCGAAAGCGTTTACGGTGGCTGCGTCATCAAGACTGAAGGCGTCAGTAAAGGTTCGAGCAAACTGAACGACTCGGGAATCTGTATCGCTGAAAGAGAAGGAATCTGTTTTAGCAAGACCAACAGATTGAGTTGGCGCTTCCGTAAGAGTCGTTGAATCAGTTTTTGCTAAAGAAACACTAGAGCTATGTGATTCACTTAGGGCTTGGGAGTCGGCTAGTCCTTTACCAATTGCGAATGAGTCAACAGCGTCGGCAAAACTAAATGAATCTGCATTGGCTCTAACGTAGGAAACAACCCGCGACAACGTATCCGTAAAATTAAACGAGTCAGGAGTTACCGGCTTAGTAATCGAGACCGCATGTGACTCAGAGGAACTAAACGAATCATTGAACAGTCGTATGTAATCAACCTGACGGGCGAAGACATCACCCATCGTGTAGATGTTGGTCTTCCCGGCGCTCGTGTCTTTTTTGAACGCATCAACAGTAGCCGCATCATCCATAACAAAGGTTGATGTGAAAGTCCGTTGAAACTGAACCGCCCTAGAGAAGTTGTCAGCAAAAGATTGTGCGTCAGCTAAACCTTTACCAAAGTCAAAAGAGTCAATGGCCTCGGTAGACGAAAACGAATCCGTAAGATTTTTACCAACGCCGAATGCTTGGGTGTCTGCAAAGCCAAAGACGTTACCTTTGTTGCCGAAGTAGTCTTTGACAAACGCATCTACCGTAGCGTTATCGTCTAGTGTGAACGCATCTGTAAAGGTCCGCGCATATTCCACCACGCGGGTCAGAGATTCGTTCATTACAACTATTTCGGGGCTGCTCTCTGGAACTTTATAGAAATGAAATAAATCGGACTCCGATAACGTAAAAGAGTCCCCGTCAGCTTTTTTATCTAATACGAAGATGGGACGAGGATCGGTAAAACCAAACTCATCATATAACCATCGATGAAGTGAATCGGGATCTAATACAAATTCAGCCGACAGCAGAGTGCTGGCTACTACCGACTGAATATCGGTAACAGAAACATCCGACTGAACGTCGGTAGTTGTTACGATCAGTCGAGAAGCCATTAGTCGAAGTCGTCCCTGACCTTAAACTTAACAAGGTCATATACAGTCTGTTTGCCAGTGCCCCCACTAAACTCAATCTCCACCTCACCTTCGTATGTACCGGAAGAGGTAAAGGGCGCTGCAGCGAAGTTAGTAGCACATTCTCCAGCGGTGGCCCCGGTGATCGTACAGGTCAACGTCCCGTGTAAGTCAGTACTGCCCAACTCACGGATACGCAACTTAACTGTGGCTCCAGTTATATTTATCGGTGCCCAGGTGGTGTTATCGTCGGGATCTAAAGTAGCCCCAGACGCAGCGGTGTTCCTGTCTTTGAGCTTCAGCTCTAAAACCGGGAGCGTGTCACCAACGACGTAGTTTAATGTAGATGAATATGCCATAGTTCCTCATTGTAGTTAGTAATGCTAACTCTGCCAATCAAACGTTTTCCCACGATTGTCCTTGAAACAAAAGAGCTTCAGCTTCACGGCGTCGTACCAAGCCGTCGAGCACCTGACCGCCAGCTTTGTTCCATCGTCTAATTTGATGTGGAACGTCAGCTTTATCGTCTGCTAGGAGGCGTTTGAGTAACGTGCTGCTTCGGAGGTTTGTAGGGCCGAGATTAAACGTCCAAGACACCAAAGCATCAAATTCGTTTTGAGTTAACTCAGTCTCTACAATGTCGTTAACGTAGTTTTCAAACTCTTCCAAGTCATCTACTAACATCTGGTCGGCTTCTTCCTGAGTACAAGTATCACCGTCGTTAACACCTCGGGTGTGGCCGTACCCAATCGTGGGCACATCTGCACTGCACCGATAAGACTGCAACTCACAACCTTCAAATTTCATTATTAGGGCTACGCCCTCTGCGCTTGTTTTCATAACTTAATCAATGTTGTTAATTAAAGGGATGGGGCGGGTCCAGTTGCCTTCAAGAAGAGTCGCATCTGCAAGATCGACAATAGGCACTTGAGAGACAATCGGGTTATCGCCCCATTGGGCTGATTGCATAATAGAAAGAGGGATGGCCCACGGGCCTAACGCTCCTGACTTTTCAACTAGGGTGGCGAGGTACTCTGGTGAACTCATGTGATCAGAACGGAATGTGCGGCCAGACGCCTCAATGCCGGGGATCAAAGCTTGAAGCATCCACTTCGTAAGTTCTTTCATCTCCATACCAAATGCAGCAAGGGGCAACATCGTTCCCATTGCCATCGCTAAGACCATACCGCCGCCTTTGAAATCACCATCCTCTCTGTATCGGTTTTGAAACTCTCGGCCCATACCACCAAGAACTACTTTGCCGAAAGAAAAAAAGTAAGACTTCAAACGCCAAACAACCATCGCCATAGGATGGCTCGCCCAGACAGGTCGCTCGGCGGCATTGGGGCGCACAATAGATTCATCTACAAACCTAGCAATGGCCTGTGCAACGGCTTGTCCTTCAGGAGTATTGAACGACCCATTGCCAGAGTCCCAAGCGATAATTTGATCTCTGGTTATATTTAACTCGTCGAGCCAGCGTTGAGTAGTTTCGTTTTGCTCACGGTTTGCCACATCAAGCAGAAACTCTCTGCCCATGCCCGCAGCAAACTCTCGACTAAATCGCGTGTAAAGCTGTAACCCCGTATAGCGAAAGAAATAATCAAGGATCTTACGAGCGTTTGAATTCGCGTAATCAAGCTCACCAGCCGCCATAAATATATTTGATGCTGCTTCAGCCGCCGCCGACCCCACGGCGCGAGTTAATTCTTGGTTCTCTTTAGTTGTAAGAGTTCGCCGTATCTCTGCAAACGCTCGACTCATACCCGCATAATCTTTAGAACGGATAACTGGCCCAGCTAAATCAGTAAAGGAAGTGAAAGCGGTGAACAACAAGGTTGTGGTCGATGTCCAAACAGCATCAACGCTATTTAGTTGTCTAACCCACGGCTTCATGCCGATACCCACACGGCCCATCTGCGCTCGAACAGCTTGCAGAGCATACTCTCGATGTTCTTCCGGTAGCTGGCTAATCAAACGATAGATAGTTCCTTCGCCCCCGCGTTTTTCAAACTCCATACGACGGGTCGCGTGATGAAAGTATTGGGTAAATGCAACAACCGGGGGTGCAATAATATTTGCTTTACGCAGTTCTTTTGTAGGGATCATTGCAAGAGTTCTGGCAAGGGCGTTTTTCATCCCAGGCGATATAGCACCGCTATCGTTCTCCTCATCGTCATCGAGAAAAAAATTGATAAAGTCTCTTTCTTCCTGAGAGGTTGCTTCTTTAAGGAGTTGTTTCTTTCTTTCTGCTTTTCTTTCGCGCATCACCTCTGAATTTTCAGTAGGGTCAGCAAGGATTTGTCTTACCGTATCTTCAGCGGTTTCTTTGTCGAGATTGGCGTACTGCATAAGCAAACGCCTAAGATCCTGTCTCGCAGCCACGCCTTCTGCGGAATCATCTGTAAGAATAGAAAAATCAATCAAGCGCGGTGCATAGTTATCCCGCTTTAATACTCGAAAGAAGGGTTTTCCATTCTCATCTTTTTGGCTTAAATAAGTATCAAAAAACTCCTTGAAAACAGCGCGAACCGCCTTGGCCCTTGGGTCTTGTAAATCCGCTGTATTAATTGTCTCGTCTTCGGCTTCCTGAAGTATTTCATTCAACTCAGGCGTGTCCCATTCCAACACCCTGTTCGGGTTTACACCCATAGCCGTAGCTAGTTTCTGTACAAATCGGTTTTCATTCCGAGCTTTATCGTGATGGAACCCGGCTCTCTCACCGCTCTGAGATTTTCCCAAGAAGAATTGACCAAGCTGAACCCCAGCTGGGCCTAATCCCCGAAGCCAGTTGTCGCTGGCTGTAAGATACTTTTTAAGGAACCCATAGCTACCTGATGTAAGCATTCTCTTATGCATACGCTGGGCGGACTCAACGGCTTTGTCTGGAACCTGCTCGAATATCTTACCGTTCCAGTTCCTTATTACCGCTTTGTCCACAGCATCAAGGTGGCTGTCGCCAGTTAAGTTTGAATATAGATTTAAGTTATTCTTGTTAGCCTCAACGACATCACGTATGTAAGCACGAAAATCCGCGTTCGCAGTCAGTCGTCCATCTAAGAACTGATTAATAGCTTTGAAGAATTCCCTGAACTTAGCTGCAATCTTCTTGAAATAGGCATCTCTCTGATTCCTAGCCCTCTTCTGGCTGTCATATAGGTAGCTTGCAACTTGGTCGGCGTACCATTCTTCAAACCCGTTGTGGCCTTGGTACTGTACGACATCTCGCTCTAGTGCGTCTTTTTGAAAAGCCGCTTCTAACCTAGCCATGAGTGGGTTTGCTTTGTTAGATAATCGCTTTATTTCTTGGTCAAAAACAACGTGGCCGATTTCATGGCCTAAAACTGCAGCCATACGCTGTTCGATACCAACCTCATCGCCGTCTGAAAAACTATCAGAAAGTATTATGTCGTAGCGATCCGGTTGGGAAATAACAGAGCCATAGCCCATAGGCAATTGCTCGGCCAACTCCACGCCGAGCCTTTCTCGTTCCTCTAGGGTAATTTCACCTTCGTTAAACTTGCTATCAAGTTCAGCTTCTTTTTCCGCGATCCATGCGCTCTGCGTGTAAACCGTAATTGGCAGCGAGATTTGCTGCCTAAATACTTCAAAAGCCTTGCCCAGTATTTTCCCCGCAGGTACGCCTATATCCCCCACGATTCTTGTTGCCGCTGCAATTTGAGCAGCAGTAGGTTTCTCTCTCGTCTGCTCAAAATTTATGTCTTCTATTGATTTCTGTAAGCGGTTTCTTACTGTCCCACGAGCATTTGATTGAACCTCGTTGTCTCCGCCCATTTGTGGCGCTTCTTGGAGAATTAGTTCCGTAATGGTCATTTTGTCGTCTTCAACCGGCTCATACATTCCCGGTTGGTCTTCTACTCGGTCACCCTGCGAATCAACCCGCGTGCGGTTACGCATTTGAAGATCGACACCTTTCTCCGCGTCGAACACGCCAGCCGCTCTTGCTTGCTGTATTTGTCGCTCGCGGATTTCATCAACAACTTCAACTGAGCCACCGACCATTGTTCCAGACGCAGCGAATGGACGCCCCGTTTCAGTATTGATTCCCTGCGGCGTCTGAACTGCGGCGTCCGCAAGAAACTCCTGTTGTTTTGCAGGAAGTTGGGCATCAATCTCTGCGTCTAATTGAGCTGGGGTTACAACAGCGCGAGTCCCCGCGTTCATAGCTTCGCGCTGACGCTGCAACTCCTCTTGCCGCCATTGAGAAACTCGTTTCAGTGCATCAGCTTCTGGAGTTAGACTTTGACTTGGCGTTGGAGAACCAAGCACCGGCTCCGTGAATGCCGTAGGTACAGTAGTTTCGGGGGTGAAGCCTAACTCGTTATTTTTATCTCGTTCAAGTTCCTCTTCGAGTAAAACAGAGTAAGGAATCCTTTGTGTAAGATTTGGGTTCTCAGCTAACCTTTCATCGAGTCGGCGTACAGCTTCTTCGCGGGCAACGGCGGCTTTTTCATCGGCGATTCGGCTCTCTAGCGGAATGGGATCAGCGGTGTTTAACAAGTCACGAAGAGAAAAAGATTGACGGCCACTCTGAAAAATAATTAAGTCGTTAAAGATACGTTGGCTTGATGGATCTAAATCAGAGGCCCAGTTCGGATCTGTAAGGGCTGCAGTTTGTTGCCGTTCCTGGGCAACTAATTCTTCGTTTGTATTTAACAGGTCAGATTGACTGGCCCTCCTGTTGATAACTCCTTGAGAAAAATTTAGGGGCTTACCAATAAACGAAACTTTATATCCTTCTTCAGCTAGTACAGCTAAACCTCTGAATAATGCAGCCTTGGTACTTTGTGCTGGGCTTAGGTTTTCCCCGAGCAAAGCGTCTTGGGTTCCAATATTGAGTTCTCGCCCCCGAACAATAACGTCATTTATTGCGATTGGAGTCGTAGAACCATCAGGGCGCTCTACAGTAAAAACCGCTGACTTTACCCTCGTTTTTAATTTTTCACGGGGGGCATCACGGCGTTGATCTTGTTGGACTGTTTTTAGTCCCTCTTCACCTCGAAAGAAATAGTAGGCGTTTGCTCGGCCCGTCGTTATTGCGTCCTTGACGTTAATTTTCGCCAACAATTTCTGAACTACTGAGGCAGCTCGTTGTGTAGCTGCTCCTTCTTTCGTAGATCCAGACATGAAAGAGTCGCCACTATCTGGCGCTCTTGTAATAAAGAGCCTTCCGTCACGTTGTTCGACTGAATAATAACCGGGATCATTTTGAAGATAGGTCAAGAAACCCTTAGCAAACCCTTCGCTCGCTACAGGTTCCAGCGCAGCAACCTTAGCTCGTTCCTCTGGGGGAACAAGAGCGAGTATGTCTACCCAGTTATTTTCAAACACGCCGGGTTCTGATCTTCTATCTGGGTTTCCAAGGGCGTAATCGGCTACTTCTTCGGTTTGGGCCTCATCTATTTCGTTGAAGCCTTCACTTAGCTCGCGCTCTTGGGCCTCGGTTGTGAACGAACCCTCTTGTTCGTTGGGATCAACCTCGTCAACATTACCCATCATGTTACGAGTCGTACCACGCCGAGCTTGACGATCTTCTAGTGCTTGTTGAATAGAAACCGTATCTACGGTGTAAGTCGAATCAGGAGCTATCCGCAATGCGGCATCGTAAGCAGCCGCTTCACCTTGCTCATTTGTCATTTCTTCAGAAACGACATTACCGTTCTGGTCTGTGACTCGGATTACCCTATCTGCGTCTGGTGGTTTAGCAGCACTAAACCCTAAAGCCAGCCGTAAAGATTCTTCACTGGCGTTAGACATCAATACTTCTTGAGCAATATCTTGCGAAGGAGTTAAGAGCGTCCCTTGTCCATCTATATAAACACCAAACCCCTGAACGCTATCGTCTTCGCCCCGCAATTCAACGATTTCATTTGGTGGTATATCTAACGTGTTCACTCCAGAGACCCAAGCGGCATGTTTGTTAGACGCGGGGTTAAATGCAGTCTGGAACTGAGCCGCTAAATCGGCTGGAGATTCTGCGGTAGAGGTGCCATCGAGGTTATCTGGATTGATACCCGCTTGCTCGACATCCATTTGATCCGCTGTGCGTTGTTCTTGAGACTGACGAAGCCGTTCTTCAGCTTTTTTGAAGATCGAGTTAGCTGCACCAAACGTAGCAGCAGGGACACCAGCAGCGCCACCAAAGGCACCCCCACCAAAAAATCCCATGAATGCAGCTTGGCCTAATCGCATTTGTGCTTGTTCGGCGGTATACGTGGCGTCAGTGCTCATTCTTTGAGCTACGCCAATACCTTCTTGTAGGGTTTCAGTTATACCCTCTGTAGTAGCGCTACGACCAAGGGCAGTGCCTAACCTTGACGCGAACTCGCGCATCACTGAACCGCCAGCGGTCTTTGCCGCTTTCTCAGTAGCAACATCTTTCAATGCTTTTAGCATTAACGCTTCACCGCCAACGCCTATAGCCGCCACAGGTACGCCGATCATCAAAGACTGAAACGCTCTATCAACGTCCATATCCTTGCCAGCTTCCCCAAACTCTGCGAAGGAGCTACCTGCTGCAAGAGGGTACTCAGAAACAAAAGCGCCGGTTGCTAAACCTGCTCTTTGATTAAGAGGGTTAAGCCCAGTGGTCTTCTTTAAGGTGGCATATGCTTGTTCTAATAGATCACTTTCGGCTTTGGTTAACGCAGCACCGCTATTTTGTTTTGCTAAGGTGTCAGTAATTATTTTCTTTGCAGCGGCGCGTCCTCCCGATGCAAGTAATGCCTTCCCGCCCACTTGCACGACAGCGCCGGTCATAGCCGTACTTATAGAAGACAACGCCATAGGCGTAACTTGACCTACACCTGAAGCTACTTGCCTAAAAAACCCTGCAAACGTTGGGTTTTCTACAAATTCTGCGAAAGATTCCATTCCACCTAGAACATTTGACGCTTGCTCTTCCTCAACGCGAGCAAGACGTATGTTCTGAGCTACCGCTTCATCATCTCCCGCAATAGTGTTTGCCAATGCTGAGAAGTAATTTAAGTCTGCCGCTGTTCCACGTATTCCGCTCCCTACCCCAAGCCTAAAGATACGTCCTAAATCTACTGTCGGAGTTGGTCCACTCGTATCTGGTTCAATACCCTCACCAAGCTCACCCAAGCCGCCAGTAGCCCCCGGTTGAACCTGTGCGCCCATCCGTTCCCAAAAATCAGGGGATTCTTGAAATCTTTGTTGGCGATAACTTCTGGCTGGAGTTCTATAAGCCGGTGCGGAAGGCGTTCGCGGAGGCATTCCAGCAATCGCTGTGCCGTTAAGATGCCCGAGAATCTCTGCGGGAGAAATAATCTGACCCGTTTCTTTACGAGTCATCGCGGATAAAAGCGTTCTTCTTATGCTTGGGTCAGAAAGGTCTATGTCAGCATTGGGGTCTAAGCCGGTCCATTCCGCAACTTGCTTTATGTAAAGATCGGTATCGTTCTCGTTAGGTGGTGCCCATCTGTTAATTGCACCCGCAAGAGTTGATATGCCATGTAAATCTTTGTAGTTCCCGAGAAGAATATCTGCGGCACGAAAACCAGAACCAAGGTTATCGAATTGGGAAAATCCTTGGTCAGAACCAACCTGACCTTCCCAATCATTACCTGCACTAAACCGAATGTTTAGTGGGTTATTAAGGCGGATTCCAAGGGCAACGTTTGAACCACCTGCTTGATTAGGTGCAGCAGCGGCCAATTTAGAGTCCTACGGAAGCGTTTTCTAAGAACTTTTTCATAACGGCTTGACCGCCCATTAACTGCGCGAGTTCGCCAGCATCGATGGTATCTTCATAGTAGTCACCGGCTGGGTTCTTAAACCCTATGGCGATTATGTTGCCAGCACCGTCTTTCTCTACAGCCAGTAAATTTTCGATCTCTCCCACCGTTGTAGGCATTTCTTCTCTAGCAAAACTAGCCCAAAACTGTTTCCAATTTGCGTTGTCAGATTTCTCAGCGAGATGCTGAATCAAATGCCCAAACATCGTTGGTAGTTGTTTATTCATCGCCGTAGCTATTGCGCCTCCGCCTGTGCTTCGGCTGTATGCTGAACGCCACGCATTTGCTATAGATGCGGTTGTGGCATCTTCGTTAATTAGCTCGGAATAAAAATTATCAACCACTGGAGCAACTTTTTCCGACGCCTTATCTGATTGTTCGGCATAAAACTTTTGAGCTTCCGTCTGCGCTCGGATGTAAGAAGCTCGCGCATTAAGCGTTGACGCTTGCGTAGTTTCCGCTTGTTGCTGGCTGTAGTCCGTAGCTCCACGTTCAATGTAATTTAGCGTCGATTGGTAAGCATTTAACTTCTTATCTGTGTCCCCAGGCGCGCGGGAAGCTATTAAAAGCGCCGTGTAATTCTGCATACGAGTGGGAATATTCTTTAGATCCTGTGGGGTTCTAACTCCGTTGGCTTCTAAATAAGAACGCATATTGGAGTACTGAGCGTCAGTAGGCTCTGCAAGACCTTCGGTAATAACACGCTGCAAATCTTCTCTACTGAATGGGTCAATAGTTACACCAGCAGACTGTGCGGTTGCGGCTATGTCACCAGCATCCTTAATGGCTAACTCCGCGCCCTTATATTTCTCATAGAAGGCAATACCACCCAAGTCTTCTAGTTCTTGCGCCAATGAAGGTTCAGATTTCAACGGCGGCTTAACGGGGCGCGGGTTTGCAGCGTCATTAACGAATCGCTCACCTAATAGTGAGGCGTTGTCTTTGTACCAAGCTTCAGCAGCTAGAGCCGTTTCCGCTTGTTCTCGGGTAGTAGTCCCTGTAAGGGAAGTGCCTGCTCGGACATCCTCTAAAGCATTATAAAGTACAGAATTAGCCTGCCCTGACACCGTGGTTGACGGGTTACCGCCCCCAAAAATAGCTGTGTACTCATCGATAGCATCCTGCCGAGTAGCATTAGGTATACCAAGGAGATCCTCAAATTGACGGCCAAATCTGGTACTGGCTTGGCTTTTCTTGGGTTCTGGTCTGACACCGCCAGCCATCTGGGGAAGAGCTTCCTCTTCAGCCTTCTGGTCATCCGCTCGCTTTTGGTACTCCGCTTTAAGTGGGGCAAGATCAACGCCCATATCTTCTGCAATTCGCTCAAGCTCGGCGGTATCTGTATCTGGGTCAGCGAGCACAGCAAGAAACTGAGTCTTCATTTCTGCTGGGGCGTTGGCTAAATTTTCTCTGAGCTTGCCCGCAACACCGGCCTCATAGAGCCTATCCATGTCGGCAACCAAGCCAAAATCTTGGCCTGTACGAACTTGTAGGTTGCTGATAGCTAAGTTGCCAAGCTTTTCCAATTGCGAGGCATCAAACTTTTGAACAATGTCATCGCCTTGAGCTGTACGCCCTTGTGTAACAGGAGCCTCTTTACCATCTGGACGGATTACCGTAACCGAATAAGTCCCATCTTGGTTTTTAAGAATTCGCCCTGGCTGCAATACAACGTCACGGCCTTTTTCGTCTTTCCCTTGAGTTAACTCAGGGAACTCTTGGAGTAACTGACCTGCAAGAGCCTGATCGTTTTCAACAATAGAAGCAATGTTATAGCTGACAGTTCCATCGTCCGATTGCTTGTTCTCATAGCGTTTAGCGCCAGCGTATATCTTTTGAACCGTTTGATTAGCGGCATCTGCATCAAGGCCAACTTGAGCGGTTTCGTATTCCTGTCTGCGTATCCGACGGTCATCAAGATCCCTACCAAAGTTAGATAAGCTCTCTAAACCCCCTATTATAGATTGTCCTACTGTTGATCTAACGGCCATTTCTTATCCCTAGATTGCTAAAAAGGCCAAGGCTGCGCCGCCAATCGAGCCAATGGTTGAATAGGTTTGCGCTCTTGAAGATGCTTTAGCCTGTGTATAAGCGTTCCTTCTTGCATTCGCGTCTTGTGCGGCGCTACCGAGTTGCTGTTGACTAGCTCTGTTAACTCCTTGTCCGATGTTAATTAGGTCAGATAGAAGTGCGGTATTGGCTTCTCGTTGCGCGATACGCGCATTGGACAGTGCATTAACAAAACCCAACTGAGAAGAACGCTGTTGAGTCGCTTCCATTTGCTGTCGTTGAGCAGGTGTAAGCTGACCGCCATAACGACTTATAGACCTGTTTTGTACTTCTTGAGAAAGCCTAGATGCCTCGGGCGCATCTTCCCTAGCTTGATCAATTAAACTCGTATCCGTCTGAGCAAGGTCTATTTGCTCTTGCTCAAAATCCCTGTAGTCACGGATATAGTCGAGGTATTCATCCCGTGTGATATTTGCAAAGGTCTGTTCAGGATCACTGACCTGCGGCAAGCCACCGATGCCAGTTGCGCCCATATTACCAATGCCATACTCGCTATAACTTCTATACATAATTCTAGGTAAATCCCCAGTTCAACCTGTTCGCTAGACTTCCATCAGGTTTTACTGCGCCTCTCGCAGTAGGATCGGGGGCAGCGAGCGATTGAGCATAGTTGCCGGGGGTAAAGAAACTCCCGCCTGTTTTAAGATTCTTTAAACCTTGTACAGCTATCGTAGTGCCAAGGTCCGCAGCCATATTTAATTTTGCTTGAGCAACTTGTTGGTTTGCAGAAGCTCGTGCCAGTTGAGTAGACCTGCCCATTCTTGCGGCATTGGCTAATCCAGTCTGAGCATCAGCCACTTGACCTCTTGCAGTACCCAAAACATTTGTAGCTTTTTTATTTCTAATGTCTTTTCCAGCTTGATCTGCGACTCCATACTGGCCCATCAGAGCTGACGCTGTGTCGCCTGATTGCGCCACATTTTGGGAGCTTTGATAAGTGGGGGTACTTGTAAGCGTCTGCATAGTGTCAGCATTAGCTCTATTCCGAAGTATCTTTCCAGAATCATCTGTAGCCACGCTGTCTCGCATTTGACGAAGCAAAGGCGCGTAGTTTTCTTTGAAATATTCGTACTCCGCTTTACCTACGGCGGCACTGGTTTTCTCAGCTTCGCTGGCTTGGTAATCGCTTTTCTTGGGCCTACTTCCCATTTACTTCAACCTCTCTTCGGTAAACATTGGTTTCCAACGTCCAGCCATGTTTCATTGCATACGGTATGAGTTCGGGAACAGCGGATCGGGCTTCTATGAATCGACAACCTTCACCCGCTGCAATCGAATTCAACCATTCCTGGTGGTCAGACCACTGATGTCCACCCACCTTAAATGTATAAGCGAGCCAAATTAGGAGCGTCCTATCGCCAGTAAACTGATCAATCTCTACGCTCAAAACCATCCAACCCGCATTGGACATAAACAGTAAGCTGCGCTTTTCTAGCAGCTCCGCGTAAACATCCTCTGGTCTAAAAGTTAACTGGGGGTTTTGCTGAAGAATTTCCTCAAGCCCCGGTCTAACTGCGTCCCAAGCTTCCCTTACATCAAGATGTGCCGGTTCGGAATAAGCGGCGTTTGGCATACGCGCCCGTATTCCTTCTTGTATAGATACCACCGTAGTTGGTTCTTCTTGGGATGGCGCTATCGGCCCCCCTTGCTCGTCGCTCGGCATTGAGTAAACCCTCCTGATATAGTTGGGAATGTAAGATTGAAGACTGCGGGTCACTCCAATCTCTTGATGGGATTCGTAAAATTCGGAACAAAGCGCCGTTAACAATCGTGTCTCTAAATTCATCTACGACCTCGGCATCACAGCTTGTGGAACTGCGCGACGGCTTGAGTTGAACTCGTAGTCTCACTGCATTGGTTTTACTGGCACTGGGGACAGGCACCAAATGAAATATATTAAGGCTTACCTTTACATAGACCTCTGGGGTGCCGGTGTTCTCGCGCCATTTGGGATACTTTTGCTCAACCAGTGTAGGGGTACTGCCTTCCAAATCAGTACCGTCATGGCTCATCCAGACAATCTTATGGACGTTGTATCCAGAGGGCGCTTCTAAATCGTACTCATACGAACCAGACAGCGTGGCAACAGGATCAAGATCGACTTGATGTACCCCTGTTTTCTCACACAGCTCGATGACCGTAGACCGTATCGAATTGATAATTAACGGATCAGGGCAACCCTGTGCTAGAGGGAGTATGTCTGGGAATAGGTCTTCATATTTGACCGATGCCATACATTACCCCGCTGCTTGTTGTGGCGGTGGCATTGTGATGTTTTCAGAATTCGGTGAAGTAATGAAATCGATTTGCGATTTACCTGTCACCGTCCCAGTGAATAACTGGTAGTGCGTACTAGCTCTCTGAGCATTAGCCGCGAACTCTGCGTCCTTGGTATAGGCACGGAACAACACGTAATCCATCACTGCATTTGCGTAAATATCTGGTACGCCCAAGTTGTCTGATGCAGTAACAGTGGCTGGGTTAGAGCTGTAGACAATCTCACAATACACATTGGAGCCAGAAGCAACGCCGGGGTAAACATAGAAGTTACGCGGGTTTTGCTCGTCGTAAACATAATGTTTTACTAATGCACCATGCGCTGCGTCACCAGAAACCGAGGGATTGTGCCAATCGGGGGTGTTAGAATCCAAGATGTCTCGGTCAACAATACGAATGGCTCTAGCGCCGGTTCCACCGGAAGCTGCCGACATGTTTCGGATTACTCGCAGCAGTCGGTTCCCGGCAGTAGGTATAGACTGCTTTGTTCCAGTTGTTAGCGTAATCGTTGCGTTAGTTGCAGACGCATCTGGTTTTACGAGCGCGATTTGGCGCTGTGCGTCATTCACCCACAAGACCAACTCAGACACCACAGGCCAACGGATACCCGTCGTATCCTGTAGAGTGGTTTGGACCCGATCAATAACGCTCTGAACTGTGACTGCCATGTGCTTTACCCGTTAAGTGCTAAAGTCCAAGCCTGTTCACGTATCTCCACAGGCACTTTTTCTCCAGCTTTTTGATTAATTACTTTCGCTTTTGGTGACCCATCCATATTGAAATCTTCTGGGTTACCTTCATCGATGATTTCGTTGCATATCTTTACAGCTCGATCCAACAAAGACTCCGTGACAACTTCAACGTCATCCTCTGGTGCAACTCCACCTTCCCATGCTTCGTTAACATCAGGGGTTGACGGGTCATCAGCAACGTAATGACCTTGTTCGTTTCTGGCTCGCTCTGGCTCTTCTACCTCTGGCGCTACGGAATCACCTGATTTCGTCGCACCTTCTGCCATCGCCAGTAAACCAATCTCATCAGAAACTTCTTTTTCAACGCCCGCATGGAATAGGATTACAGCACCCCAATCAGTGGCTATACGGATGTCTTTGTCTGAGATGATCTTCAATTACTTCTCCCTAGTTACCACCTAAAAAGAGGAGCCTCCCACCCAATCGGCCTATCGCGACCAAGTAGGGCGGGGAGGGACACCAACTTTTCAAGGTGAGAGGCTCCAAACCGTCCTACGTGGCAGTATCAAAGGCGATTACGCCAAAGTCCTGATCCGCAGCATAGTCGGGAGCAGCCTTGTACTTCGGCTTACGGAAGCCAAAGATTTTGCCAATGCTGATACCGTTCTGGTTTCCGTAGTCAAAGATGTCTTCCGTCACGGAAGGGTCACCAATGTCTGCCATAGCAAGGGCTTGAGCACCACAGAACAATGCGCGAGCACCGTCTATGTTTGCGCCAGCGCCCCACTTATAGCCAGCAGCGCCAGCGTTACTAGATGAACCGCTCGTAGCACCAGCCGTGTTAAATACATGGCGATACTCGTGGATCATCACACCGTCAACCATCACGCTAGTTGTGCCGCTGAACAGGCTGTTAGAAGCCCCTCGGACACCAGCGTTTCGGACGTTTGCCAAGAAGTCAGAATCTAACTTCAGCTTCGCCATCTGTTGAGGCGTAACAAACATGTGGAAGACTTCTTCGCCACCGCCAGCTCGGATACCACGGATGTAGTTGTCCTTGGCGTAGGCTTTAATGTCTACGATTGACTTGTATTGGAGCGTATCTGTAGCAGCAACCGCAGTTACGTCGCCAGCGACCAAGCCGCTAGTAGCGTCCCATCGTCGGTGACGAGCAGCAGTAGGTGCGCTTACGTCACCAGCAAACGCCAAGTCCACAAGTTCGTGGCCTGTTGTGCTAGAGGTAGTACGCAGTGCGCCGTTAGTCTTGAGCGTGTAAGCCGCTCCAGACAACGTAAGAAACGCCAACTGGTCAATTCGGTCAGCCATTGCGTAAGCAAGTGCGTCCCTAGAAGTTTCACGGAAGTTAACAACCGACTTCTGGTCAGCCAATCGGCCAGCCAAGCGGTTTGCGAAACGAAGCTGGTCAAGTTGGATTACGATGTCGTAAGCCTTTAACTGCTCTTCATTTCCTTCCAAGGTGTTATCCCCAGTAATACCGTCACCAACCATGTCGGCCAGCAATGTGATTACCGCTCGGGCACCTTTTTCGGATTGAGTTAATTCAGATACGCGCTGAACCATTGCGTTCTGACCGGAACCAGAGAACTGGTTAATAAAAGAATTGTTTCGTGCGACACGCCAGAAATCACGGCTCCAAATGGTAAGCTGCTCACTGGTCAAGGCCGCAAAATTAGTAAGAGCCATTAGGCTTCTCCTCTGCGTTTATATGACTTTCGTTCACAGACCGTCTTTTGGAGCGATCCAACCCGTGTACCCTTTATCGTCGGGATTACGGTTATGCGCGGTTTTAAGAGCGCGACCTCTAAGCGTTTTACGTCAGCACGACGAATACGATTTTTACGTGTACGGCACGATTAGATATCGTTCTAATGGACGTATAGGACAAAGTTAGCACTACTAACTTTCTATAGCAACATAAGTTAGTAAAGCTGAACAGTAACTTAGAGTGAGTTTTTATCTCTCTCGACTAACGCCTTTGACCTTCTCGTATGATCTCATCGCGCCAATTCCGAGCATCCCCATCATTACAGGGACAAGTAACGTGGTATCTACTTCTGGCACATCAACCCATATACCTAAGATATTTGCCAGTATTACGTTATAGAAAAGACCCAGCGCGCACACCCAACCGATACAGGGACGCCACCCACTGACAAATATACTATGGTGTGCGGCTTCGACCTTGTTTATTTCTAACTGACCCTTCATCGCCTCGAAATGATGTTTCTCCGACATCGTGGCGATTTCGTGTGCCAACGCTGCCTTTTGGTCTTTATCCTCAATGAACTTATCTAATAGCCCCGTAACTGGCCCAACAAGCTGCGCTACGATACTCATGCCCACACCTTAGTTTTCTTACCGCCGAAATACTCAACCGCATTACCTGAATTAATCATCAACTCACATATATTTAGCCCAGCGTGGGTATACGGAATACCTAGAATGCGTCCGTATTTACCTTTACCCAAGGAAACCAGCGTGATCTCTTGAGCACACAACCTAATTAAAAAATCTTTTGCTTTAAGGCCAAGCACCTTTTCAGCTTTATTACGGGTACGGGACTCTGGGGTGTCGATCCCGTACAGACGAACCCTTTGTTTATGCAGCCAAACGTCAAACCCCAGGTCGATGTCTACGTCGATGGTGTCTCCATCGATGACTCTAACTAAAGTGCATCTATAGTTATGGAGTTCTTTCTCTTCGTTTTTCTTCTTAGCCATGACTACCACTTCACGCGGTCAGCCCAATACGCCGCGCTCATTTTTCCCTTCTTTATATTGGCCCCGTGCCTTGCCTTAAAGCTGGCGCGTTTCTTTTTCATCCGCTCAGATTCACCTTTCTTTGGCTTGCCCGCAGTGCTTGCACCTTGTTCACCGAATCGAATTAACTTCATGTTGTGGCCTTCTTGGGCCAGAACCACATGACTCTTCGTTGCGTGTTTCGGTGTGCGTTTCGGTTTATTTACACCAGATAAGCCATATTTTTTGAGCATTGAAGCTCTGCGATCTTCGTGGGCCATCTATCACTCCTAGACTGTCGCCATAATCTGCTGGCCAATTACTTTTGGCGTTGTTTGACTTAATTCACCGTTCTTGTATGTGTACGTTTTCTGATCGTAGTAGGTGGTGACAAGTTCTTTATGTCTGTTTATTTCCTTTGCTTGCATTCTTTGCGTTTCTATATCTTTAACCTGATGCTTTGCATTGGGCGGTTGTGCATAAACACTATTGGGTAGTGGTGGTATATCAGTCATCGTCCCTCCTCATCGAAGGGTCTCGAAAAATGTAATTGCCTTTACCAGCGTCTGCTTGAGGTATCAGTCGTACCTCACAGTACGCATCAAACTTATTTGTCCTTCGACCAAGAACCATGTTGTGCATGTGTGTTGACTGCATCACTAAGGCGTCACGGTACTCAAGGCACGAAGTCAACTCCTGAAATGCAAGCTCAACCCCGGTGGCCTGACCTCTAGCATCCAGCAAAATCAGCATGAAAATCATTAACGTCATATACGTCTCTTCTGCTTAATGGCTTGGGTCTTTTCAGCTTGTGGAGCGACGAGATCCCAAGTGAGCATCTCAACATCGACCTGATGAGCCGTCCCAAGGACTCTTGGCATCGTGTTCCGCACGTAGATGAACGCCCCGTAGCCGCACTGCTGGTGATTAAACTTCAGCCACTCCATTGCGACCTTATGCCGATAAGCTGGCGGCTGAACGAGCTGAAGGTTGTTCCACTCTCTTAAATCACAGAATAAGTTTGGATCTTCGGGGTCGTAGTCGAGTCTTACTGTTTCTGAAGCATTATCTGAATCAGTTGAGCCAGCTTCTCGTCCGTCGATTTTAATGTTTCCTGCTGCTGACTGAGGCTGTCCACCACTGCCTTGATTTGAGTTTGGTTGACCGCCGACAGTTGCCCGTTGGCTACTGCTTTCTCCGCTGTCTCCTTTACCACCTGCTCAATTCTAGCCACCTCCGAACTGGTAGCTTGTGCCTGTGCCTGCATAGATCCCCAAGCAATCGCCCCAGAAATGGCAGCAGCCGCCACAGGCAAGGCCCATGTGGGAACCTTAATCGATGTACCTTCGCTCATAGTTGTCTCCTGTTAAGTCAGTTGAATTGTCACCACTGCTACCGACGCAGAAACGACTGTTCCTATTACGAGCCAAGCTAACCGCTCCCAACGCGCAGAGTGCGCGTCTGTTGCTTTTCTCAATCCTTTAAGTTCAGCGACTGTTTCAGCCCAACGCTCACCACATTCTTTTTCGTGTGAGGCAATACGATCCAAAGCCTCAAGTGCCAGTTCAACACTTTGCTTTGCAGTCACCGTATTTCGCTTAGCAGTCGCCATACCTATATGATAGTTAGTATTGCTAACTTAACAAGTTAAAACAAATCACCACGGAGTCGTTTCAAAGTTGCGTCCGGTAACGCATTGAATTCGTCTTCCGTAAGATTATTTACGTTTATAGCTTGATCACCGCGAGCTGAAGAACTCTCCCCTGGCATCTCAGGAGGCTGGCTCTCTGCCGCTTTAAGTTTGCGACTAACTTCCTTCCTTTTCTTATCGGCTACCGCTTGCTTTTTCGGTGCGTTAGCAAGGGCAGGTGTCTCTTCCCCAGACGCCACAATGTCGTTGGATTTAACAACAAAGTTCACGGCTTTTGATAAGGCGTCTACCACATCAAAACCCTGCGTAATAAAAGCATCTCTAAGTTCTACGACTTCTTGAGTTAGCTCTTGATTAAACGACTCCGAGTTCTGATCAAATACTGGAAATGCTGATTCCATCTCTTGCGCTGCGGTTGCCAATGCGGTCTCCTGTGCGCTCTTTGCCACAGTAGTACCCATCTCTTTACGCATCTCATAAGCAATCTGCTCACGCTCCGCTTTCCGCATCTGCTGACGCAGGGCAGCGGCTTTCTCAGATTCACCATCAAGCACAAGTTGTTGGTATTCGATTTCACCTTTATCGAAATCAAACTCCTCTGGCGCATCCTCTGCTGGCTCTTGCGCTGCCTTCATCTCATCAAGCTGCTTCTGCAAAGCTTTCTGCTTGGCTAAGACTTCATCCAACCGCGACTTGGGAACCATAGGTTTCTTAGGCGGGGGAATGTCTTCTCCTTCAGGGGCTAGGGGTTCCTCAACTTCTTCCTCTTCTGCCTTTGCAGCGTCAGGGAGTTCCTCTAGTACCTCTTCTTCGGTAGCGGCTTCTTCTTCCTCACCGCTTTCGACTTCTTCTTCGGCTTCTTCGGTAGGTAGTTCATCAGGTTCTGTCTCCTCTTCTTCTACAGTTTCAAAGTTAAGATCCAAGTTCTCTGGCTGTTCTATAGGATCAGCCCCCGGCATCGTTTCAAAGACGGTGCTTTGCTCTTCAGTTACTTCTGTTTGCGCTTCGGCCATGTGGTGTCCTTCCCGTTAATTTAAGAAACCCGATTCAACTTTGGGCTGCTGTTTCGCAGCCGTACTCATCGCGGTTGTGGCGAGCTTGGTTGCCGCCGTGGTTTCTGCTTGCGATGTTCTGGTGGAGTTAGTCAGATCCGCTAACTCTCTACGCAACTCTAGTTCGCGCTGGCGAATCTCAAGCTGCTGCTGAAGTTCTGCTGCTTTGATCTGTGGCTGGATCGAACCAACGTCTTGAGCCTTCGCCATATTGACTGCGGCTTCGCTTTGGATCTTCGCCACTTCTGCTTCGAGCTTTGCAATCTCCAACATAAGCTGCTGCATTTGGATCTCTGCCTGTGCCGCTGCTGCTTCCTGTTGCTCTGGCGACATCTCGATGCCCATCTGCATACGGATACGCTTGGCAAGCTCACCCTTCTTATTAAGGTGGCTGTACTCAATGATTGCGTCATCCGGTATGGCAACGCCGACGTTACGAAGGTTCAATGCTTCAGCGAACTGCATCTCGTCAAACGAGTCACGCGCCGGTTGAGTGGCAATGATTACGTCGTACTCACCAATGGTCAGATCGTTAATTATCTGTCCTTCTGGAGTTACCTCGTTAATAACCATAGCTTCACGCGGCTGCAGTGGGTCGTTCTCGTTAGTGACCATGACGATGCGCTCTTCGGTATAGAACCGCTGCACTAAATTAAGAACCTTCTCAGCCAAGTAGTGTCTTGTCTTACGCAAGTTATCCAACGGTACTTGGATCATCATCACGCCACGATTCTGTTTCGCTTGGATGGCGATGCCCGATACCTCGGCTGAGTCAGTACCCAACATCGAATCATTAATACCCGATATAGATTTTATGTTAGATGCGGCTTTCTGACTGATGCGGTCTAAGCCTGTGGGTATTTGATTCGGTTGAATCTTAACGGGTGGCGTAGAACCTCTGTTGTACTCAAGTACGAGTCCGGTCTCTGCACCGTGCTCCTCAAGATCGTCGGGGTGCATACCTACTAACGATCCTGATTCGACCATCCAACCTGAGTTGGCTGTGGTATTAACAATGTGCAACTCTTGCGATGCAATCTTGTTGAGCTGCTCTTGTGGCGAGATCAGGTTACGCACCATCCCAAACGGACGGCCTCTGCGGAAGTACGCAAAATAAGGGACGATTGTGAAATCCTCATAGGGACTCCAATCGTCATGGAGTACTACCTTGTCGCACGTAACCGTCCAGCGAACCTTCCGCTTAACTTTGTTGTAGATACTCAGTCCATATTGTTTAGCAAATTTCTTTGCTTTCGCATCGGTCCAAGTCTCTGGTACAACCCTCTGATCCCCGGTGTTAGGATCAACAAAACAATCCACCCTGCCAATTTTGCGGCACTGGCGCTCGATGACACGTAATGCCTTAACATTTCGGTACGCCTCTTCCGAAACTGGACCGCTCTGCGTAAACATGTCATTCGCTTCTGTGTCGCCGTATCGACTTTCCTCGTATTCGACGCTGTCTCGTCCATAACTCATCCCGTTCTCTGCGATATACCGAAGTTGTTCGGCTTTCTTCGCGCCGTATAACTCTTCGATTTCATCTAAGGTCATCCACTTGGTTTCCATGACCTCGTTCCACGTTTTCGGATCGTAGTCCTTGGCATCGGGGTCAATAAGAATGTCGAGCGGATCTTTCGCTGTAATTCTTACTTCCCCCTCAACGTGGTCGGTGAAGTCCATACGGACATCAAAGTACCCCCGCCCATCCATGATCAAACCATCGCTAAACACTTGCTGCTCGATCCAATCGAGTTTGTTGTTGTCACCAATCTGCATAAATAATTTTGTCAGAGTGGTCGCAACCTCCATGTCAGCCCCACGGCGCGGCTTGAACTGCACATCCGCCCGCCGTGTGGACTGTTCCCCAAGTACGGTATTAACCGTAGGTAAAACTGTATTGATAGTTAGTGCAGGGCGACCTTCAGCGTCGAGTGCTGCAGCGTCGGACTCCTCCCACTGTTGACCCTGATAGAACGCATCACACTTCTTAGCGAGTGCGATATAGTCAAGGTGGCCGTTGTCACGCGCACGTACATACCGATCCCACTGCATCTGCGAGATCCGCTCTTCGTCGCCGGGAGACATCTTCTTGGTTTGGGGTTTTTTCATGTCATGCGCTCATTGCTGATTTGGTGGAAGGGTCTTTCATAAGATGACGTAGGTTGTCGCGCCATGAGGGTTCCACCACAGGGCGTTCAAAGTATGTGGCGAATTCGGTCATCATTAATCCTATCCACGCGAGAGCGTCCACCTGATCGTCGTGGACTCCGTTTGGAAACCGCAGCAGCTCTGCTGCTAACGGGCCTGTGAATACAGCATCTTCTGGCATGAACACCATGCCTTGCTGCATACGACCTTGAATGGCGCGAGCGCGAGCCTCTTTGTCACGCCGTCCGGTCTTCAAATCTTTGATATACATTTCGTGCAGACCGCGCTCACGAACACGTTTCTCAAGGAACGGACCCAGAGCCATCTCTATGTGTCCGCGCTCGATGCCTACGATTGACGGACGCCAAAGCTCGTAAAAGTCGAGTATCTGTTCGACCAGTTCAAACCCGTCAAACTTCCCCCGCACAATATCCATGATGAACATCTGATCGTATTCATCGACGCCAACAACGATGCCAACCGAATAGTCGTTCCTGTCCCGTTGTCCAATAGCCAAGTCCCACGCGCAGTAGTACCGCATTCGATCCTGATCAACGTCATCAGGTCTGTAGTACTGCAACATACTGCGCGTAAAATAATCTCCGTCATCAGCTACGGGGTTCTGTTGGTAAAGCGCGGACCAGTCCCTGGGGCCGACAGCTTTGCGTATCCGATCCAACGCTTGAACGTTATAGCGCTCTGGGTGCAGTGCCTCACCCGAAGCTCTAAATTCTTCTGCGTCTTCAGCTATCGCGGGATAGCGAACTACTTCCCAATCGTCGCCACCCTCTGATCCGGCTTTTAACAGGCGTCCGGCAAGATCGTCATCATGCCAGCGAGTAAGAATGACCAGAACACCGCCGCCGGGAGCCAGACGGGTATACGCCGTCGATGTGTACCAATCCCAATTTGCATCGCGGTTATTTTGACTTTCAGCATCTTCACGGTTCTTGACCGGATCATCGATCACTAAAACATGAGCGCCTTTCCCAGTGATACCACCGCCAACGCCAGCAGCAACGAAACCGCCGCCAGAAGTAGTGAGCCAAGCTTCAGCGGACTGCGACTCTGGATCGAGTCGAGTATCGAATGCAGTTTTGTACGTTGGTTCTCGTAGAAGGCCACGCACTTTGCGGGAAAACCCCATCGCAAGCGAACCCGAGTACGAGCACGAAATGAACTCATGCTCTGGATTACGCCCAAGATGCCAAGCTGGGAACGCAATCGAAGCCAGAGTGCTCTTTCCATGACGCGGGGGTAGGAAGAGCATAAGTCGAGGCGACTCTTTCGCCACCACCTTCTTAGAAAAGTCCTCAAGTCGTCGGCAAACATCTTTATGTACCCAGCCCGCCTGATAGTCCGCATTGAACCTCTCAACAAATGGTAGTAATCGTTTACGTGTCAGGAACCGCATGGCTAATTCAGCCCGCGCCTTCTCCTGTACTGAAAATTCTTCTGCAGTTAGCTCAGGTTTCTGAGGCTCCTGGGCGACGGGCAACGATTCGTTCTCATCGGCCCTGCAATAGACGCATAACGTGTCCGCGCCACTGTACAAATGGTCGGGGTACAGGTTTTTGCAGCGAGCACACTCGGTTTGGGGTAGAGGCTGGCTCATTTAGGCTCTAAATAGTCCTGATCCTGACCGGCAATCTTCAAAAGCTCTTCGTCAGTCATTCTTTCGAGCTGTTTGACCCCGTTTATTTGTATATTGACCTGTGTTGATGGTTCGGGGGTGGACAATCCATGCAGTTTCACCAACGAATCCACTGTATTTTTCATTTCTGTGGCGTTTGCACACGAAGTCCACGTATCCATGTACATCACATGGGCGTTTTTGCGCGTAAATTTCACCTCTTCCGCGAATTCACGGCGGAAATAGTCGATGGCCTGTGCAACTTTGGGCTTTTTGGACACTTCAAGGGCGTGATTACGGTTGTTGTAGCCCGCAGCGCGCCCTGCAGCGGCGATACTCATACCGCTGGTGATCAATTGAACGAATCTTTCCTCTTGAACCGTGAGGTCAGAGGAACTCAGACCCATGTAGGGCTTGAGTGATTGGAACTCGTTGTGCGTCATTAACTCGTTTTCAGCCATTGTTCGGGGTCCGTGCCATAAAAATTAAAATTTAGCAACACTAACGAAGCAAAAGTTTAGCAATGCTAACTCTTATGGACAAGTGTAGGGATTTTTTTGGTTAAGTAAAAAAATATAAAATTTTAATTAACAAGATTGGCGGAAAGGGAGGGATTTGAACCCTCGATACGCTATTAACGCATACTCCCTTAGCAGGGGAGCGCCTTCAACCACTCGGCCACCTTTCCGAAGGGCGGCAATCCTACCACAGAAGAAATATAAAATTTTATTTACGAATCGCTCACGCATCACACTCCCACTTCTGCTGCGACCAACCCCGTTCCCCGAATCCCAAACCATGAACCTTGTTTCCAATTGCATCCACGGAACCTTGTTTCGATAGGAGTCCCTTTAAGAAACGTTCTCGCCTACCGGCTCAAACGAATGGCATGTCTTGTGTCATTAACAGGAGAACGACATGGATGATTGGTTAGAAGACGCTCAAGAAGCGTGGTGGAACGGACTCACAGACGAAGAGAAGGAACGTGAACGCGCAGACGCGATCATGGAGGACCGTCGGTGCGAAGAGTTGGAGTTGATGGTGCAGGCTAGTCGGATCGCAGATTACGACAAAATACACCACCTCGGCGGCGGCTACCCCTGCATACCCGATGGCGATGAGTGGTAAATCAATAGCCCATCCTTCACAGGATGGGCTATTGGCATGTCTTGTGTCATTAACAGGAGAACGACATGGTTCAGTACATCAAGACCACATGGAACCGAGGAAGAGAGTATGAGTTTCCAATCACTTTCATCCTATCAGAAATGATTCGCGGTTCATTCGTGGGCTACAACATCCTCACCGAAATCTAAGGCAATCAGCCCATCCTTCACAGGATGGGCTTTTGGCATGTCTTGCGTCATTAACAAAGGAGATATGACATGTCGAAGATAAAACAGGCGATCACGGATGAGTACGGCGAACTAACGAAGACCATCCGCTTGATCGAACCGCCCAAGGTCGACACGACCAAGGCTGCTCAGTCCGTCGCCAAGGGCATCAAGGCCACAGGCAAAGGCACCGTGTTCGTCGCCGCTAAGACCATCCGCACAGGACGCGGTCTGGCCAAGGCATTCGCAGGCTTCTACGAAGAAGTGCGCGTCGAGATGTGTAAGCAAGACGCCAAAGCTCGTAAGTAACCTCAGTACCCGTACCGTGTGTATGGGTATTGGCATGTTCTGTGTCAATAACCAAGGAAATAACATGAACCGCATCGTAATCGGCATCTGCATCTTCTCGCTAGTCACCGCAATCATCATCGACTACTTCCACTACGAACCCATGCTCTCGCAGGATCTTCCCGCTAACCTTGAATGCGAGTACCGACACAACAGGCTCGGTGGCACTCAATATTATTGCAGCTAACCAAGAACCCCGGCCACAGAGTCGGGGATTCTCGCGGGCGGCAAGGGTGTGCAGGGGTGTGCTGGTGTGCGGCTTGCGGTGAGCGGGTGACGCTAAACCCCGAACCGTGGTGAGCGGGTGACGGATCTTGGCCCCCGGCCCCCGGTCCACCGACCAAGATTAATGGTTAACTGACAACGCACATTAACTTAGGTTAATTGTCCGTGGAAAACGGTTCGCGGCCCGCTGGCGCCCGATTTGTACACGATTTTGAGAATCTGTACACGATTTTGACCCATCTGTGCACGGTTTTTCGGGCACTTTTTGCAAATCTGTGCAGGGTTAAGTGTTTGATAACACTCACGAAACAGGTAAATCTGTACACGATATGGCCATTTGTACACGATTTTTTCAACAGACTTTCAAAAATAGCACTTAAAATAAAAACTCTATTTTGAAAACATTGTTGGGATTTTCTTCAATATAGATACACAGAAACAACAATACTATATAAAACAATAAGTTAAGCTCTAAAACCGTGTACAGCTTTTTTCATAAACTGCACAGATTCAAATAGATCACACTAAACAGGTCTATCTCCTACACTTTGCTGCACAGCCTGTACACGATAATTTTCAAAACACCCCCAAATCGCGCACCATTTACACAAACCGTACTAAATCAACGGTGTTTTTGATGATTTTCGACCCCGAACCGTCAAAAACGACCCTCTAACAAATCACCGCAGGCGCAAAGCCAAAAACCCAAAACCCGCTACTCCGTAGACGGGTTATTGGCATGTCTCGCGTCATTACAAAGGAGACATACCATGACAAAGATCTACATCGGCGAAATCAAGCCCGGCCTCCAAATCATCGACGGTTGCAAAGCGGTCTATGTAAAAGAACAAGGCACCGAGCAACTCTATCGCCTCAACGGAACCCTACCCATCGACCTCATACCTCTAGCCATCGCTGGTTGGATGTCGGAAGGCTTCATCGAGGTAAAAGAAGATCGTGAGGCAACACATTGGTTCGCAATCAACAGCAAGCCAGTGCAAACCGAACTTGATCTAACGGAGGTCGCGTAATGGGACTCAAAGATATTCGCGCTGAACCAGAAGACAAGTTAGACCTGTCTGAGCACGAAGTGCCCACGTACACAACTCTTGACGACATCGAATGGTGTTGGTCGATAGGTGAATTCCGAACAAACGTGCAATGGCATCTTGATAGGAGAGCGAAGGCCCGAAACGAAGAGCCTCAAATCGTTAGCCATCAAACAATCGCAGCTCTTTATTCGTTTATGAATATGCGCTTCTTCCGAGAAACCGAGTACAGCTAACCCCGAGCCACGGCCCACTAATCCTTAGTGGGCTATTGGCATGTTCAGTGTCATTTACAAAGGAGAAACCAATGACGTTACGAAGTGAATTTGTGTCTGCACTTAACAAGGCCCGAGCCACGAACCAGAACAACGAAGTTGTGCAACTGGTCGAAGATTGCTTGGTGGCAAGCCACAAGAAGCGGGAGACCAAAAATGGATCTAACTACTAAATCGTTAGAGGACTGCTGTTGGGAGATATTCGAGGAAGATATGAAAGAGCGTCTCAAAACGCTCGAACCTCTCCTCGAAAGCGAAACCCACATGGATCAAGTCTTCGCAAAGATGTGTTTGGTGCTTTACAACCGAGCGTATGCAGCGGGGATCGATCTAAGAACAGAACAGCTTAACGAGCGACTGTCCGAGGCCAGCTAACCAAGAACCATTAGCCCACTACTAACCGTAGATGGGCTTTTGGCATGTTCAGTGTCATTAACAACATAAGGAGAAATGACATTAACGAAGTAATGAAAATGGTTTCATTGAGCGATCTGAATGAAGAAGAGCAAGAGGATGTGTTTTGCACAGAGGCTTGGCCCTCGGATGAGGATCTCGACGAACTGGATGAGATACGCGCACAAGAGCGTTGGAATCGACTCCACAACTAACTGGCCCGAAAAAAGTAACGCTAGTGCTTGACGGCGTTAGCGTTACTAACTTAACTTAAATAGTCCAAAGGAGGACACTAACTATGACTGCACTTATAATTGACGCAGCCGTTTCTAAACTCGCCGAAGGTTCAGGCAAAGCAGCCGCTTACGCAACTATCGTTCAAGGTCAAGACCATACGAATGTTTGCAACCGTATGCTGGCCGCTGTTCGCAACCTTCAGAATGATCGCAAGCAGGCGAAAGCCAGCAACCTCGCCCGCGTCAACGATCCAGAGTTGAACGGCGTGGATGACGGCACCTCGGAAGAACGTGCGCAGAAGGTACTCGCCCCTGAGTACATGTTCACCTTCGTCCAACGTGTTGCCAACCAGATCATGTGGGACTGCAGGGCCATCAAGATTGCGCAGGAGCGCAGCGAGATGGAGGCACTCGACAACGGTATCGACTTCTCGCAAGAGATGTCCGATGACGCAGGAGTCGAATACGGCAACATAGACAAGCTGACCGAGCAGGTTGACGAGGCCATGCGCCAACTCAATTTCTTGCACATGTTGCTGCAAGACAACAAGCGCCTCGGTTACCTCGACAACATCAACCCGCTCTTCTACCACGCTGTTAGCGTTGAGGAAGACGGTCAGTATGTTCAGAAGTTTATCGCTGAGTCCTTCCCCGAGGCACTCGTCGCGCTTCAAGATTCGATGGACGCCATGAACGAGCGCCGCGATGAAGAAGCAGCGGAGGCCGACAACGCTATCGACTTCGACGAAGTAGCAGCCTAACCAACGAACCCCGATCAGTTAACGCTGGTCGGGGTTTTTTGTGTTACGTCAAGGAGTTAGCGATGCTAAACACTAATGCAAGCGCCGGGGCCAAACCCCGAGCCGGAGCCGGAGCCGAAGAGCAATTGGTGTGCGGTGTGCTGATTGACCACGATGATTTCCACAGACCACTACCTGTGGAAAACAACGAATGGACCTCGCGCCGTCCGAGGGGTCAAAGACGGCATCTATTGGATCGGCTTGCGGTTCCTAACATCACCGCTCCTTGGAAGTCTGGTCCACTTCCAGCCACAACGGACCACCAACCACAGACCAGTAGCTCAATTGGTAGAGCGGCGGTCTCCAAAACCGTATGTCGGGGGTTCGAGTCCCTCCTGGTCTGCCAAATTTAAAAAGGAATGCGTATGGATTTAGAAGACAAAATGGGTGGCCTTGCGGGATTAATGACCTTAGACCCCGAAGAACTGGCTGACCTGCTGTTAAACGTTGGTCGATGTTTAAGGGACGAAGGCCAGATTCAACGTGTCGTTGAGTTCCACTGCAAATGGCTAGATGAAAACGTCAAAGTTCTTCTGATCAACCTTTTAGCAATAACCGCTTGCCGACTAATCCAAGACCCAGACTACATGAAAACTGGGCCGCATAACCCGTCCGTCTCGCTAACCACTGTTTACGAACCAGAAGTGGGTAGCAAAAGGATCAAACACTAACTAATTCCAAAGGAGAAGTTATTTGTGAATGACTTTGACCTAAGCGATCTTCAGGCGGAGGTTGCGTATGAACTTCAGAAGCCTTTGGTTCGAGTTAAAGGCATCGACTATGACCGAGTAGAACCAGCCTATAAAAAAGGCATCAAACGTATGGCTCCTAACCTAGCCAAAAACGTTCTGTCTGCTGTGCCGTATGAGGTAAGCGACGATCTTATCGATGTGCTGCGGCCCTTCATCCAAAAAGGCAACGAACGACAGCTCAGCAACGCCTTCTGGAATGCTCGTGTGCCGCACGACAACATGTGGTTGTGCTTCAACTTTAGAAAATACATCGATGTGTGTAAGAACGGCTACGTAATTTTAGACGAAGACCCAACAGACGCAGACATCTATTTAGGTGTGCACATAGAGAAACAAGACAGAAATCTCTTAGCAAGAAACTACAAACACAACTTCCCGAAATTTTTTCATCAATACAAAATCTTTACGGCATCTAAAATGCCAAACGAGAACCGACCATTCATCCGGCACATGCCGTTCTCAATTCTCACTAACGCTTACGGCGAAGAATATCAACACGAACTGAACGTCGTTGACGGCGGCAAAGAACCTAATGAAGCATTGCGAGATATAGCACTGGCCATGCTCGTGGGTAGGTGCGGCATGGACAAAATAGAATTGCCACAAACACGGGAACTCAAAGACCTGTGTAAAAACCTGTCTGTTCTCCCAAACTCTGTATCAACACCATCGATCAGAACAATGATGGAGATGATTCGCAACGACAGCTCTCAATACCTACAAAGCATCACCGGAATCCTAACCCCAATAACTGCAATCATATCTGCACTTAACTACGACTGGGTAACCAAAGACCCAGAGCCACGGCCCCAGGGCGTGCGGAACATAACCAGCCGTATGCAGCCCCGTAACTCACACTTCAAGGTAGGTATATCTCTGCCAAAAGAGAAAGCCGGGCGGCTGATCGGTAAACAACCCCTACGCACACGACTGTTTGGTAACCGCGAGCACGAAGTTCGTGGCCACTGGCGTGTGTTGCGTGACGAAGGCGGGTTCGAGCGTAAACGTACATGGATTGCTGCTCACTATAGAGGTGACCCCAAGCTGGGAGTCGTTACCAAAGAATACGTCCTTAAAAAAGCAAAGGAGCAAAAGGATGAGCCCAATCCCAATAACCCTCACTAAACAACAAATAGAGCTTCTTGAGTTATGCCTCGACAGAGGTAAGCAAGCCGTAGAAATCAGTTCCCAGGGACAAATGACCAACGACTTGCGACAGCTCTTCGACTCGACAAAAGA
>VTLG01005762.1_pt1 | contig 43320 bp, 44 predicted proteins | sample 4694571 | NCBI WGS metagenome assembly VTLG01 (sample SAMN12604809, study PRJNA352737) | marine metagenome | biome: ENVO:00000447; feature: ENVO:00000209|ENVO:00000569|ENVO:01000036; material: ENVO:00002151; isolation source: viral sequences binned using virsorter ...
AGCTCAAGGCCTGCCTGAAAAATTTATGGCTTCTGGAAAAAAGGGGCAAGCTCCTGTTTTGAATGCTAAAGGTGAATTTCATCCAGCTATAACAGAAGTTTTCCCGATGCTAAAGCAAAGTAAAGTCAAGTTAGGTAAAACCTTTTTAAGTTACAATGATTTATTTAGAGCTATACACGACTTTACCCATCATGGTAAAAGTGGTAACGGATTTGGCCCTAAAGGAGAGTTTCAAGGTTTTATTGATGGCTTGTCAATATTTACTGAAGCTGCGCACCCAGCGTTATTTTCAGAGGTTTCTATGCAAAACGCATATTTTAATACTTTTGGTAAATATGCTCCACAAAAAATGGTATGGGCGCCAACTGTTCTTAATAAAATTAAAAGCAAGATTATTAAACCTAAAGATAGTGGAGTGATGGTTGAGAACACATCACCAATGTCTAGTAGGAAAATTTTTGAAACATTTATGAAAGAGTCCGATAGATTTAACTTTGAGTCAAATGGTGGTAAATGGGGAGTTATTGCTAATGAAATTACTGATATTAAAGGGATAGATTTTGTACTTAGAAAACTTGGCAATAAAGATGTTAAGTTTAATGGCTACAGTTTAAAGGAACACCTTAATAAATTAAAAACATTAAAGCCTGAAGAGATTATAGAGGTTAATAATAAATTTATAAACGACTTTATTCGTACTGCTGAAAAAGAAGGAAGAGTAATTCACCGTGCTAACACTAAAGGTTTTTATGAGGGTAAGTCAGAGACTGGAACTTTTTTAACTGGAGATATAACAGCTACAGAACTGCAAACTATAGGAAATTTTTTAGGCCAAAAATCAATTTTATCAAATCATGGAGAGATATTCAGTTACTCACCACAAATCAATAATCTAAAATTTACAACCTCCAAAAATAAATTACGTGGGGACAATTACACTGAGATTTATACTCAAGATGGTCATGTAGCTTATTTAGTTGGTAAGGCAACAAAAGACCCTAATAATGTCACATCTGTTGTTGAGCATACAAACAGGTTTGGAGAGTTTGACGCTACTAACACAAACCATTTTACAAGCCCTGCTGATATTGCTGCTTGGAGAGAGATGTATGGTCCTAAAGGCAATTTATCTATAGACCCTATCCCTCAGGAAGTTAATTTAGCTGCCAGAAACAGGGCGGCTCTTGAAAAGACTGCGCTAGAAGATGGTTATTTAACTATTGACTGGGCAAACATTAATGACCCTGCAAATGTAGAAATAATGCGAAAAATGTACCAAAATAACAATAAAATGGAATTTAGGTACTTTGATGAGACTACTGGAAAAATGATAGAAACTAAGGTAGAATACGCTGTTGACACAAGGATACCTATAGAGCAAGATGCTTATAGGACTTATATGAAGGATAAAGTTGGTGAGCTAACTTGGAAAGATAGAGAAAGATTAAATATAGATGACCAGGCAATTATAGATGGTTACAATAAAAAGATAGTTGAAATAAAGGAAATCCCTGTAGTTGAGGGAGAGCCTGTTAAGCGTAATCCAGGACTTACTAAGAATCACATGGGTAACATCAATCTATCAAAATTCCCTGCTGACAAAAGAAAGACTTTAAGAAACTTTATAGATGAGATAGGTGAGCCTCAATTTACAGAGTTATTCAGAACATATGTAGGTCATGAGCAAATGGTGTCTATGGCTCTTGAGCCTAAGAACTTAGAGTCTATATTAAACAGGAGTTTAATTAACGGTTTTAAAGAGGGTGCATATAGAAAAGATGGCGGAATTAATGAAACTGTAAGAACTAACCCTTCTGATATAATCGGCGCTCAATTTTTATTGAAATCAAGTATTGATAAATATATGGTAACTCAAGATGCTGCTCTGATTCCAATTATTAAAAAACTTATTGGTGCTAACCAAGCTTACCGTGCTAACGCTGGTCGAACACTTAATTCTATGAAAGTAGAAATTGACGGGCAATTTGTTGAATTTGATAATTTAAATCTACTTAGCAAGGACGAGGCTAGTGCATATTATGCTATGTTTAGTAAAGAGCAAGACCCTGCTACATTAATGCAGCAATTAGTTGAATTTAGAAGAAATAATCTTCTATCTGCGGTAAGTTCTTTAACAAGAAGTTTTGTTGGAAACTATAGCCACTTAGGCTTGCAGTTCCCTAATAAAATTATATCTGGTGCCTTGAATGAAGCTTTAACTTATTTTGATTATGGAATTAGGGGAAAAGAATGGAAACCTCTTGAAAATAGAACAATGATGGATGTTATTCATTTTACTGAGGGATTTTTGAAAACAAGAGGGGTTCCTAATTTATTGAAAGATATAGCTTTAGGTAGAGAATCTGCAATAGCTGAATCCGCCCTTGCTAAAAATGAGGGTTGGTTTACAACGCCAAGAATCCCAGGCAAACTTGGGGTTATATTTACCACTCCGCAAAGGGGGCAAATTTTTCTTGATGCTATGGTTAGAAAGCCAGCTGAGAATGGCTTTATATATGAATTTGCTCACAGGATAGCCAAATCTGAAAAGCTTCACGGAAGAGAATACAAGATGAGGGTTGATGAGCTTATAAAAAATCCAGATGCTAACATGGTTAGAATGGCTAAAAGTAGCTCTGAATATATAACCTTTCAGCAACAGCTTGGAACATGGGGAAAGATGTTTAACAGAATAAGAACTGGTAAGGGTACAGAGGCGGTGCAAATGGTTGTTCCTTTCTTTAATACAAGTGCTAACTTAATGAAGATTAGTTACAATATGACCCCATTAGGTGTGTTCACTCCTAAATATTTTAAGGCAGCGAAAGAGGGATTTAGCAAAGGAGAGTGGGGTAAATTCTCAGACCAGACTGCAAGAATGTCTGTTGGGACAAGTATTATGTATTGGATGGGTCAATCTTTAGGTGGGCAGTATCACTATGAGGGCAACTGGGCTGATGAAGATAAAGCCGTAAGGGAGCTAAAAACTGAACTTGGTATGCAGCCTAACTCAATATGGTGGGAAAACAAGGATGGTGAAATAGAGAGTTTTAGTTTGCTCGGGTTTGAACCTATGTCTTCTATACTTAATGTTTCTGCTACATGGAAAGAGAATAAAGACGAAGAGTTTCAAGAAAAAACAGCTGCGGTTCTTTATGCATTTATACAAAGTTACAAGGAAAACCCTTTTATGCAAGGGACTGATGATTTAATGGATTTAATAGAGGGACTTAGCACTGGTGGAGAAAGAGGTAAAGACCCTGTAAATTATTTTACAAAAATGTTTTTAGGCTCTACAATTCCTAATATAATAATGCAGTCAGGGAAAATAAAGGATGATATAAGATATGAGAACCCTTATAGAGAGAACTGGAGGGTTGATGAGCTAGATAATTGGTATAATTCCCTTCTTACTGAGTTTAGGTATATCTCAAATGAGTCTGCTGTTCCTAAAGTCAATTTATTTGGTAACCCTGTTAGGGTTGTAGACCCTAAAGGAGCTTTAATGGCATTAAGAGTATCTAAAGGTGATAAAGGTTCTTCGTATGATGCAGTTGCTAGCGAAATAATAAGATTAGCACCTAAATTAGGTGACCTTTCTTTTGAGTTAAAAAATTACAAAAGCTTTTTACAACTAACTCCTAAACAAAGATTTTTACTTGAGGTTTCTGCAGGAAGACAGCTTTTTGAGACTCTTGAAAATAAAATGACTGGGGGTTATGAGGTTGATGAATACGGCGTTGCAAAAATTGAAAATGGTAGGTTTGTTGAATATAAGGGTGATAAACTTTCAGACGCTTGGAAGAGTAAATCAGATTTAAATAAAATAAAGACTATTAAAGAGATTAAAAGTTACATAAAAAAATCACAGCTATTTTCTATTGCTCCTGAGCTATTTAAAAAAGGTGAAGAGGGTGACTGGAAAATGGTTGACCCTAAAGATAAAGTTGTTTATAAGGAAGATGATAAAGATAAAGGTTTTGCGGAGGTTGACGAAATTAGGGAAGAATTAACTAAAAAATATAGAGAGAGTGAAAAGGGTAGTTTAGAAATTGAAAAGGCTGAGAAGTATGCTAACGAAATTATAGTCCTTATGCGTAGAGGTATGGATAAGGGTGAAGCTATAGATAATGTATTAAAGAAAATAAAGGAGTAAGACATGAGTAGAAAAAGTTCATTCGCAGCTTCTACGTTGACAGTTACCTTAAAAGAGTCTTTGACTTTGGATGGAAGGGATTATGGAGGTTCACAGTCCTACTCCCTATCAAGTATAGGTAATGTTACTAGAAGAATCGAAACAATAACAACAACAGAGGCAGCTATAGTCACATTTGATACTGTAGTAGCTGCAGGGCAATATATACCTGCTAATGTTAAATATATGAGATTTAGTAATCTTGACGATACTAATTTTATAACATTGACATTTAAAAATGAAAATGATGATGAGTGTGCTATTAAATTAGATGCTGGTCAGTCTTTTATTTGGAATGCTGATAATACAGGCGGTATGGTAGACGTTATGAATGCTACACAAGCAGCAGATGCGGCGTCAGATACAGCTCTTGGTGATTTAAAAAGTGTACAAGCTGATGCTAACACTGGTAGTTGTGATTTAGAAATATTTATCGCTGGAGCCTAATGACCTGGGTACAAGATGAAAAGCCCAATCAAACTGAATGGGTTCCAGATGTTAGTAACGCTGCTTTGGTAAATTGGCAAATAGATTAATAAAATAGTTCTGTGCTAACATGTTAACCATTACGTTAGCACATACAAATTAGGAGAAATAATGGCAGATACGGGATTACAAGTCCTTACAGAACAAGAAGCTGATAATGCTGCTTTAGGTCAGGCTGGTTCAGTCTTTATAGATGACCAAGTACAACATACAGGTCCTTTTGTTGCTATTACAGCGATTGAAGATTCTGAAGTAGATGTTAGTGATTGCACTGATATTGCTAATACAATGGCAGATGCTGTTGACTTTACAATACCAGCAGGGCTTACTATTTATGGTAGATACTCAGTTTTTTCACTTGTTAGTGGAAAAGTTATAGCATACAAAGGTTAATATATGCCTTTAGGATTAAAAAATAGCCTATCTATTCAGAAGCTAACAACACCTGGTATAGTAACAGATAACCTCGTACTAAAGCATAAGTATGATGCAGGCAGTGTAATACCTGTAAGTGATGGCGCTGCATATTTTGACGGTACAACAGCAGCATCTAACAGTATAACTACAACTTTAGCTGGTAATACAGCATTTTCAGGTAATTTTACTATGAGTGCTTGGATAAAAAGACTTTCTAATAGCGAATATCAAAAAGTTTTTTTTGCTACTGATAGTACTAATGATAGAGTTGAATTATATTTTAAAAATGACCCATCTGAAGCATCTTTGATTTTAGTAATAGCTCCAAAAGACGGTACTACTTCTGCAGCTTATTGTCATGCTAAAACAGATTGGAATGGTAATTATGATGGTATATGGACTCATGTAGCAGCAACATATACTGCAGGGTCTACAAAAATATATATAAATGGCGTTGATGATACAGATACAAGTACTACTAATACTTCTACAACAGATATTGATTTGGACGCAACTGTTAGAATTGGTGAAAGATTTTATGGGTACATATGTAATGCTGGATTATGGACTAGAGTTTTAACTCCAGCAGAAATAAAATCAGTAATGTGGAAGCAATACGCAGATTTAACAACTAGTGAAAAAACTAGTATAACAGCCTGGTGGAATTTAGATTCAGAAGTTGGTAGTGATGGAAATGCTGGTTCTGGTTATGTATTAGATGAAAATGCAGGTGCAGGTAGTACAACTAATTTAGGAACATTATAATGGCAGCTCCAACAATACAAACAATATTAAAACCAACACGAGCTAGAGGATTAGATACTTCTGGTAACAACAATCACGCACAAATATATTCAGGTAGAGCATTAGAGTTTGATGGTGTTGTAGATAGATTTAAAAATGGAACTGCTGTAGAGGGTATATCAAAATTTGCAGATAATAAAGAATGGACATTTGCTTGTTGGTTATATTTTTCTTCAACAGCAACTGGTCAGATTTGGTATGTAGGAAAAGATGAAACAACGACTCAGATGTTTACTAAACATTCTGATGAAACTCTTAGGTTTAGAGAAAATGATGGAACATATCATGTTATACATGCAACTAGAAAGGTAGAATTTAATACTTGGTATAGACAAGTGGTTATTTGTAATGGAACAACTTGGGCTGTTTATATGAATGGTGAAGAATGGGGAACAGTAACACCTACTGATACTCAAATGCATTTTAATGGATGGGGAACTCCTTATGAAACAGGTGGTACATGGCATTATTTTATGGATGGAATGATGTCTGATGGACAAGTATGGGATAAAGCATGGACAGCTGATGATGTATCTTATGATTATCTTAATCCAGAACAGTTAGCATTAAATAGAGGTGGTAATACCGTAACAGGTGTAGGTACACAATTAACTGAGTCTAATCTTAAACTATGGTACCCAATGAATGAAGGACATAGAGGTAATCAGTCTTATGTACTTGATGCTTCTAATACAGGTATTGGTGATGACTTAGTAAATTGGAGTTCAACTTTTAATGCTAGTGGAACATCGACTTCTAATTTTGGCGATTGGACTACTAACGCAAATGATTCTACAACATTTTGTACATTTGACCACAATAATAAAACTATAAGACTTAGAAGTACTGACGGAACTCATGTACAAGCATTTTATTCTCCAAATATTATGCGAGAAGGTATAATGTACAAATTTGAATATACTATCAGTGAATTAACATCAGGAAGTGTTAGAATAAGGCCAAAAGATAATACAGACTACATAGTTCATACAGAAGTTGGAACATATAGTTATATTACTACTCCTGCAGATGGGGATGATTTAGATTTTAGAATAGAAAGAAATTTACATACTGGAGCAAATGATTTTACTGTTAGTGATATTAAGGTATACCCAATAAACGATAAATACAACGCAACAACTGTATTTTATGGTGATAATTTATTACCAGGAGTATCAGGTGCTGCATTGGGAGATTTTGAAGATAGTGGTAATACTCCTACTTTTGGAGTACATTATTCTGGAGGTAGTGGAGATGGGGGAACTTATGATGCAGATAATACATCAAGTCCATTAAATGGTAGTAAAGATGCAAAATTTACAAACGCTACAGGAAGTGGTTCAGAAGGTGCAGAAAACGCTGGAATAGTATCTAATGGATTAGATGTAGTTACAGGAAGAACTTATGTAATATCTTTTAAATATAAGACAAATTATGACGCTTCATCTCAAACTAACAAGCTTACATATAAATTAGGGGAAACTCAATCAATAGGTTCTAATCATATAGATACAGGTGGAGGTTATGCTGGTGATTCAACACTAGATGCTACAACTTCTACTACTTTTACTCAAACTTTTGTTCATACAGATTCAGATACTGAAATATTTTTAGTATTATTTGGTGGTGATGGTCTTGTGTTTCAAATAGATGATGTATCATTTCAAGAAGTAGGTATAGCATCAGGATGGACAGATGCAGACCAACAACTTGATATACCTCAAACAGCATTACAGTCTTATAATCAGTTAGCTTATTTTGACGAGAGGTCTTCTGAAATTGCAGTTTCAGATACTAATGATTTAAGTTTTACAAATGATAGTACTGATAGCCCATTTTCATTAAGCGCTTGGATATATACGAGCGTTACTCCAAGTATAGGTTTTTTTATTATGCATAAAGGTGGTTATTCCAGTTATCATAAATGGGAATATACTTTTTTTGTAAATTCAGCTAGAAATTTAACTTTTACTTGCCATGATGGAGCTACAGCTGATAGCGCTCGTAACGATAGCGTATTTGCTGGAAGGAGAACAAATGATGCTCCTATCGAACTAGGAAAATGGTATCATGTTGTTGCTGCTTATGATGGCGGAGACAACCCTCATGATGATGCAAAATTATATATAAATGGTGAGGAAGCCACTCATGTTTCCTACTCAGATGGAAGTTATGAATTTATGAAAAACCAATCTATAGGTTTTTATATGGGTAAGAAAGGTCTATCTGGAAGTTACGGTAGTGAAGGTTGCCAAACTGAATGTTCAGTATGGAATAAAGAATTAAGTTCAGATGAAGTTAAAGAGTTATATAATGAAGGATTAGCATTAGATTGCACAACTCATAGTGCTTCTGCTAATTTAGTAGGTTATTGGAAAAATAGCGGAATAACCCAATGGGATGATTTGTCTTCTAATTCTAATAATGGAGCAATTTCAGGTGTTACAGAAACAATGCTTATTACAGCAGGTGTAGACAGTTCAAGAGATTCACAAGGGTTCTTGATGAATAGGCAAAAAACTACTAATAGTTTAAATTTACCAACAGCTTTAGGTTCTGCAACTCAAGATGCTTATGCGGTTGTACCAACTGGAAGTGGGGCAACACCAGGTGATAATATTAATTTTATTGAAAAACCTTTTTCATTTACTTGTTGGGTTAAAGTAGCTTCTTTATCTGGTACACACATTATTTTTGACAGAGGAGACGGAACTGATGGATTTTTATTAAAATGTTCATCAACAGGTATTCCAGTATTTGTTGTAGAAGATAATAATACAGAAGTTAATGCAAATGGAGGCTCTAGTAATTCTGGAGGACTTTCTTCAGGAACTATGGCAATAGGTACATGGTATTTTATAGCAGGAACACATGAAGGCGTTGCAACAAGCGCAAATATGAAACTGTATGTGGGAACATCAAGCATAACTCCTGCCTTAATACATACGCAACCAAATGGTGTAGAGCTAGATAGTAGTGGAGCTAATTTATATTTAGGTAGTAGATATAACAATTCACTTCCTTATAATGGAGAATTAGATGATTTGTGTTTTTATGATAATGATGAGCTAGATTTAACTCAAATAACAAAAAATTATAACGCAGGTAAAAGGAGTCACAGATAATGGCACATTATGAAATGTATTTTTGTATACCTAGCAGTGCATTTAATAGTGCTGTTGGGACTAAAATTAAAGGGTTGTACCCTATAGTAGAATCATCAGATGATGATACTGGAGAGGTAACTTATAAATCAGCACCTACATGGACTGATATTATATTTAGTGGTAAAGTAGGTCCTCCTAGATATTCACATGATAAGTCTTATGTTATCATTAAAGGTGAATGGTCTATGAAGGATGGCGTGCTAACAGAGCTTATGGAGCTAGGTAACGGACTTGCATATCCAAATTTTTCCGTGCTAACAAAAACAGAGGCGCAAACATTAGCAGGAAGCAGCACATTTACAGGAGAATAATATGAGCAAACTAATAGTTAATATTAAAAAAAATGAAGGTTACATTAGCACCGTATATAAAGATAGCTTAGGAATAGACACTATTGGTTATGGTTTCGCTATTAAAGACCTTAATCTTGAAGAGGATATCTGTGATTTAATATTAGAAAGAAAAGTTGCTAAGTTGGTTTTTGATGTTGAAAAAAGATTTCCTTGGTATTGTAGTATGCCTGTAATAATAAAAGATGTTGTAATAGAAATGTGTTATCAAATGGGGGTAAACGGGTTCTCTAAATTTAAAAAAACTATAAAACATTTATCCAACAGTGATTTTATTGAAGCTTCTGTAGAAATGTTAGATAGTAAGTGGGCAGTTCAGACGCCGGGGAGAGCAAAACAGTTGAGTGAGAAGGTGAGGAAAGTAGGTGAGTCTACGAAATAAAAAAGCTATTAGGCGTGCTATAGTTACGCCCGACAAGCATTTTCCGTTGCATGACCAAAAGGCAATTAATGTTGTTTGTCAAGCTATAAAAATGGTTAAGCCTGATATCTATATTGACCTTGGAGATACGGGAGAGTGGGAGCATTTTAGTAACCATTTTTGGAAAGGTAAAAACCAAAAACCTTTAGAAGATTTAATACCTATGCTAGACAGGGAGGTCAAACAAGTTAATAAGGGTATGAATCAAATTGATAAAGCCTTAGATAAGGTAAAGTGTAGTGAGAGGCATTTTGTTCAGGGAAACCATGAGGTTTGGCTTGACAACTTTGTAGTTAAATACCCGTATTTAGAAAAATACAGGACTGAAAACGCCCTAAAATTAAAGCAACGTGGTTATGAATATCACCCTTATTTTAGAAAAAAGCTATTAAAGATAGGAAAGTTAAATTTTACACATGGTCACAGGACAGGAGTTCACCATGCTAAAGCACACCTTATGATGTACGGAGAGTCAGTTATGTATGGACATACGCATGATATACAAAGGCATACGCATAGCTCATTAGGTGGGACAATATCTGCTTGGAGCTTAGGCTGTTTAAAAGATATAGATAAGGATGAGGATTGGTTGAGAGGCAATTTAACTAATTGGAATCATGCCTTTGCTATTATTGACTTCTTCCCTAATGGTAATTATGTTGTTCAGGTGATAGAAATAATAAAGGGTAAAACTATATTATGGGGCAAAGAATTGAATGGAAATAAAAGATAATGGATTTACTTACAGTATTAGAGCAATTTGGAATACCTGTAACGATGACGATAGCGTTCGGATTCTTTATATGGAGACAGAACAGATTCATACAGGAGACTCTGATGACAGAGTTAGACCAAGACTTCAAGAGGTTGGAAGGTATTATTATTAAGCTAATAGACCAACAGAAGAAAGTACAGATGGAGCAGAAAAAACTAAACGGAATATTTAAAGCACAAGTAGAAATAATCGCAAGACTTTCAGGCAACGGGCTTAAAGATAAATTCCTTAGAATAATGGAACAAGGAGGCATGAAGGATGATTGATACTACTATAAGTATAGGTAATATATTTACCGTTGTTACAGTAGCGGGAACTTTATTTTTCACTACAGGAACTTACTCAACTAAAATAGATACACTTGAGACTCAACAGGAAAAGACTGTTGTAAGGGTTAAAAAGACTGAAAGTGATATTACTGATTTAAAAGTTAGTGTTGCTAAAATAGAAACACAACTTGATGATAGGTTTGATAGATTAGAGGATATGTTGATGGACTTAGAGTAATGATGCTAACGAAACTTGTTATTAATTCTGTAGCAGATAAGCTTGGGAAGCATTTCAAGCTCAATAAGATAATGTCTTATGTTTTTGATGACAATGAGTTAGATGAAAAGACTAGAAATTTAGAGGATAGGATTGTAATTTTAGAACAAACAATAGCAAAGGAGCTAAAAAAATGAGTGGTTTTGGTAAAATAGTCGCTGGATACATATTCAATGATGATATGAAAGAGAAAATGATAACTAAAATGAATGAGAATGTAGATATCCCATTTATTTCAGAGAGTACAGAAGCAAAAATATTAGATGCTATTTGGGACTCTGTTGAGGAGGTTGTCAAGGAAGCTCTTATCGAAGATTAGTTGAATATATAAAAAACTTGCATTGAATATGATATTCATTGTACATTTAAAGCGTCCTAACTAGGGCGCTTTTTGTTTTTTGTTTATTACTGAGATTGTGGCCGAGGGAGATGGGTGGAGGATAAAGGATACGTTACAGCGTATCGGGTAGGCTACAAGTCAAGGAGTTTTTTGGAAAAGAAAGTAAGTCAAAAGTTGTGTTCTAACAAATCGTGCGATAGCGCAGGAGAGTTGCTCCCTTTGACAAAATTTCCAATCAAGAAAGAGGCAAAAGATAATAGGTATTCGTGGTGCAAGAAATGCTTTGTTAGGGAAACTAAGGTGCTAAGGGATAGACGGCAAAGAATTTATAAAGAGGCTTCGGGTGGCCAATGGTGGTTATATCAATACTGGATGTACAATAGGCCAACCCCTAAAAGAAGGAGAAACAGATGAGAGGTAGTTACAACCCAACATTAATGAGAGACACTCAAGTTAGAAAATGGTTTAACGAAGAGGGTGTGCAAGTTACAAAAGACGCATTGCAAGAAATACATAGATACATAGAGAACCACATGAAATGGATGACTAAAGAAGTTAAGAAGAAAAACATAGTAAGGCTCAGTTATAACGACGTAGCAAAGATATTATCAGAACAATGGTCGTAGCCGATTTAGATGTAAAAACAGGCTATATTATATTAGAGTGTTCTTATGAGGACAAGAATATAGCTAAAAGCGTAGGAGCTTCTTGGAACAAAAAGTTCAGGAAGTGGTATTTTCCTATCGCTAACTTCCCTGTACTAGATGAGCTTCATCTTTGTACTGACATCCTACTAAGCAAAGAGTTAACCTCTTTGTACCGAGATTTAAAATTTAGAGAAGAATATTCAGATAAAATAAAGCATGCTAATATTAATGATATTCCTATTGAGGAGGGTTATGATAATCTTTATGGGCATCAAAAAAAGACGTTAGCATTTGGTGTTAATAGAAAACAATATGCAGATTTGTCTGATTGTGGAACAGGTAAAACTATCGCTACATTAGCTGTAGTTAATGAACTTAATTATAAATACTATGGTCAAATAAAGGCTTTAGTTGTGGCACCTAAAAGTATTATAATGTCAGGGTGGGTTGCTGACTGTGAGAAAGCTTTCCCTAGTTTGATTTCAATTCCTGTGGTTGGGACTAGAGCGCAAAAACTAAAAGCATTTGAGGAAGATGCTAATATATATGTAACTAACTATGAAACGATGAATCAGGGTTTTGAAATTCCTAAAGGCTTTTTTGATGTGCTAATATGTGATGAGGCGGTTAAACTTAAAAACCCTAATGCTCAGTGGACTAAGAATATAACTGAATTATCTAAACATGTAGAACATAAGATTATTATATCAGGACTTATTACCCCTAATAACTTAATGGAGGTGTTTGCGCCTTTTAATATATTAGAGAATGGGATTTTAGGGAAGTCCTATTATCAGTTTAGAAGCAGATATTTTACCCCTAACCCTTTCTCTTATATGAATAGTGAGTGGGTACCTAAAAAGGATTCAGAAAAAAAGATAACTGAAAAAATTGAGAGATTAATAATACGTCACAAGAAGAGTGAATGTTTAGACCTTCCTGATAAATCTCACATGCTAAGGGAGGTTAGCATGAGCAGCGAGCAGCAGAGGGATTACAAGAAGATGGAGAAAGAGTTTTATTTAGAGTTAGCAGAGGGAGATGTTATGGCTGTTAATGCTGGTGCTAAAATACAAAAACTACAACAGATAGCGAGTGGTTTTATATATACTGAGGAAGACGGGAAGAGAGTTACAAAGAGGCTTCATAATCAAAAATTCAAAGAGCTTCAATCTATGTTGGAGGGAGAGTTGGTTAATGAGCAGGTTATTGTTTTTTGTAGCTACCAAGCTGAGATAGATATGTTTAAAGATAAGTACCCTGATGAGAGTTATATAGTAGGAAATCAAGAGACATCTAAACAGGAGCATAATATAACTAAATTTAAGATTGGTGGGTCTCGCATATTATTTGCTAATGTTCAAGCATCTAAGTATGGACTGACGTTCATTAATTGTAATAATGTAATTTATTATAGCCTTACTTATAGTTTGGATGATTTATATCAAAGTCAAGAGAGAATACATAGGATTGGTCAAACAAAAAATTGCAACTACATTTACTTAATTGCTAAGGACACTATCGATAAAAAGATTTATCGTGCGGTTACCAAGAAGCAGAGTTTAAATGATATGCTGTATGAAATGATAGAGGATATACAAAATAAAAAGGAGAATAAATGAAAATAACAGACAAGGCGCCTAAAAAGGCAATTTCTAAAGAGAGTGCTAAAGTTACGATTAGCATGCACGACCTCCAGGCAGAGCTACCTGGGGATATTAAATCTTTGTTAGCACTATGGAGAGAGTGTAAAGATAAGGTTGATATGATTGAGTTGGAGACAAAACCTTTAAAACAAAGAATGAAAGAGATTCAGGATAATATTGCAGAACATCTTAGCATAGAAGAAGGAGAAGAGAAAAGTGAAACTATCTCTGTTCCTAATACTGCTTGGGTTTATAAAACCAAATCAGTTGGTGTTAAGGTTGATGACTATGATAGTTTTCAAAGGTTCTGTGTGAGAAACGGGTTAGAGTTCGCATTAAGGAAACAGGTTAATCTAACAGGCATTAAAGAGATGTATAAAATGATAATGAGTGGAGATTTACCTGAACCTAAGAGTGCAGAGTTTTATACCTTTGACAAAGTAACAATAAGAAAAAGATAAAGGAGTTAACATGGCTAAAAAAGCTGATATAGTAAAAAATGGTGTTGATAAAAATGATATCGTTATGACAATCCCTGACGGTTACTCAATGGATATAGATAGAAGTGATATAAAGATTCCATCTATATTATTATGGCAAAAGATGAGTGATATGCCTGAGTTTGAGGGTGAGAATGTCAAAGCTGGCATGTTTGTCAACCCTGTAACAGGTGATATATATGATGGTTCTTTTGAGGGTGCTATAATAAGATATTACACAACCGCTAGAATTTGGGGCGATAAAGATAAGGATGGTCGCAAAGAGGTGGTTAGGTTTAGTAGGGATGGTATACATTGGGATGATGACGGGAGTCAGATAAATCCTAGTGAATTTAGATGGACCGAAGATGGTTCTCATGCTGTTAAGAGTTATCATTATTTAGTTTTACCTAAAGGTGCAACTATACCTAGTATGATAACATTTAAGGGTAGTTCAGCTAAGTTTGCTAAATCTCTAAATGCTAACCTGATGTTTATGAGACCTTCTTGGAGAAGTTGGTTTAAATTCTTTTCTGCTCAAGAAGAGAAGAATGGTAATAAATATCATGTTATCCAAGCAAAAGCTCAACCTAAGTCTATGGTTGATGAAGATTCTGCTAAGTTAGCACTAGAACTTTGGACAAGCACCAACCAAGGGGTGGTGTCCTCTCCTGACATGGATGAAAACCATGGAGCGGAAGAGTTCGATGGTGACAAGGTGGATTACTAGACAAGTGCAATAACAATCGATGGGGTGCTATATACCGAGCGCCCCATCATTAAACAGGGGATGAAATGAAAGCGAAAATAAAAAAATTATATAATCTTTTCTATTCTAGGAGAGATGTCTATGCAGAATGTTACTTTGACTCTAGAAGTAAAAGGTATGCCTACCGTTCTGTAAAAAAGAAATACACATTAGATATATTAGAGAAGCATGTGACTGATAAAAAATGTGTGGGTGTTGGGATTTACCCTTTACTAGAGGGTAATAAGACTAAATGGATAGCCGCCGATTTTGATTATCACTCAGACCAAGAGAGAAAAGAGACTGAAGATGCGTTAGCACGGATGAGAGACTTTGCGGAAGAGGTTGGTATTTACTTCTATTTAGAAGTTAGTAAATCTGGTTCTGGTGCGCATGTTTGGGTGTTTTTTGAAGAAGAGATAGATTCTTGGAAAGCTAGAAGATTTATGGGTGGATTCCTGTTAGCATGTGGAGCGGACAAAATATCATCTATGGATAGATTCTTCCCGTCACAAGATAGGTTGTACGAGACCTCCAAGGGTTTTGGGAACTTAATTCACATGCCTTTCTCTGCTCATTTTATAGACAAGGGTACATACTTTAATATAAATGATGGTATATTCAGAAACACAAGTGATGATATATCTGTATTTCTAGATGAGGTGCAACCACATACAATAGAATATGTTGATGCGGTGTTGGATAAATGGGAGCTACTCAACTCTGTTGAAGCTTCCGCTGTTTACGAGTATGACAATATAGAATATGAATATGCAGATGATGGTATTATCTCTGTTTTGAATGACCAATTTATAAAGTGGTGTAAAGATAAGCCAAAGGATGTTGATTACAATGCTTGGATTGCTTTGGTTACCAATCTAATACCATTTGGGGATGAGGGAGTTAAAGCTATACATGATATATCTTCTTTAGACCCAACAAGATATGATGCTAACGCAACTAAGCAAAAGATATTAGCATGCGAGGGCATGAAGCCAATTACTTATAATTGGATATGTAAGAATACGAATTTTGATGAGAAAGTTAATGTTCCTTATAAATCTCCCGCCGTAGCAGGTATAAAATCCAAGAACATATCATCCCCTATATATGAACAACATGGAAGATACTTTGCTATAGGTAGTAAGAAAGCGGGAGATAAGGAACTTAGCACATGGACCGCTGAACCTGTAAGGATTGTTAAAATAGGGGATACAATCAGTAGGGTTTGGAATATTATAGCAGAGGATAAGGTTATAAAGGATGTTAGTTTTGATGCGGGGGATTTATCTAGCCTACCATCATTTAAGAGAAACATAATGTCCTTATATCACAAACTGCTATGGTATGGAACAGAGAATGAGCTTACAAGGGTTTTAGATTACTTGAATCAACACTACCCTAAGCTCCCATCTGTTTTAGGTGTAGATATGATTGGAATGATTAAGAATAAAATATCAGGTAATTGGATGGTGCTAACGCAACAGAATGCTTGGGATGTAAACGGAAAGCAAAGCGATTATATTTATTTTAACCCTAGTGTTAAGAAAGAGATAGTTTATACCCCTGATGCTAAAATAACCAAGAGCGAATTGACTGATATAAGAAAGGTTTTATTTAAGTTTAATGAGATAAATGTTTGCGCAACTATCGTTGGTTGGATGTGCGCATTATTTGTTAAGCAACGCTTATACGAAGCACATAGTATAAGGTTCCCTGTTTTAATGATACATGGACAGGCGGGTAGTGGAAAGTCCGAGACTGCAAGGCACGTTATACAACCCTTTTTTGGTGACATCGGCGCGATGTTGAGGGTTGACGACATAACTAGTTTCGCCTTTACCGCACTAGGTTCATCCTCGAATATGTTTCCCCTAGTCTACGACGAGTACAAACCCGCCCTGTTCGATAACTCTAAAATCAAGATGATTTCTAAGATGATTAGGGGTTTGTATGATAACGAGAGTTCTATGAGAGGACAGAAGGACCTTAGCACTAGGGAGTTTAAAATATTTGCACCCGCAGTGGTTATAGGTGAGAGTGGTTTTGAAGAACCCGCCCTTAGAGAGAGGTCTGCGGATGTGTTTGTTAGTAAGGTGGAGGGAAGTAAATTCTTAGATGGATTTTTAGAATTATCTAAGATGCCCCTAACTAAATTAGGAAACACCTTGCTTAATTACACGTTAACCTTATCTGATGATGAGATTTTCAATATATTTAAAAGTAATTTGGTCCCATCTGGCAGGGTACGCAACAATATTAGCATGATAAACACGGGTTTAGATATTTTGGCTAGATTTTATATTAGCATGGGCGTTAATGTTGATGTTAGTAATCTTAAAAAGATTGTTGCAGATAATCAAATGGAGGCTCAAACTATAAGTGGAGATACTCGTTCCGCAGTTGATAATATACTAGAGGGTATATTTGTTATGAGACAGTCAGGAGTTGTTAACGGAAATAGCTTAAAGGTTAATGAGGACTTGGATGAGGTTTATATTCATACCCCAACAATCTACCCTGTGTTTAAGAAGTGGGCAAGAGAGACATCTTTTGATGGTGAGATAATATCTCATAATGAGTTTACTAAACAGTTAAGAAAAATGGTTTATTACGTATCCACCAAGAATGTTAGAATGGATGAGGATGATATTAATACCGTTCAACGTAAGGTTAGAGTGTTGGATTTGGATAAGCTTAGAGCTAAGAGGATAGTAGAATGATAAGTGATAGCATGAAAAGATATAAAGAGCGGACAAGAAGAATAATGAGAGCTACAAATAATGGAAAGTGTTGGTGGTTGTATCAAATGCTAACACATCAACCACCTAGAGAAAGGAAAGATAATGGAAAAATATAGACCAAGTTTAATGGATGCTTTATTTAGAACTGAAAAAAGAAGGCTAAAGTTGGTTACGATTTTATGGTATTTTTGTATGAGTTCAATAATAGCAATCTTGTTTTTACTGTATTTAGTGGTAACAAATTAAGATTGTTACCACTTTGTTACTACAAAGTGGTCCCAAGTAAGTCTTATAATTAAATGGGACTTACGAAGAAAAATAGCCTTTGTTACCATTGTTACCTCTTTTTTGACTATATATATAGAGGGGTTTTTGTTGTTTTCGTTTTCATTTTTCCCCTAAAAAAAGTGGTAACATGGTAACAATCTTGCTAAGTGTTTTATAAATAAGTAATTTACGTGGGACGACTAACCATTAAAAAGTGGTAACAAAGTGGTAACAGTGGTAACAATGAAAGGAGTTTACATGAGTGAGGTTGAAATGTATGAAAGATATATACAAGAGCTAAATGATTATGTTGATATTTTAGAAAAGCGTTTATCTATGGCGGTTCAGGTGCTAACAGAGATAAGGGAGAGAGACACTTCCCCTTTCGGTAAGATAGCAGAGGCGGTATTGTCTGAGATAGAGGGGGAATCGTAATGGCTCAATCTTTTTGGCTTACAGAGGAGTGGAAGAAGTTTAAAAAATATACCGAATGGTTAGAGAAGAGATATAAGACAATGAAATCTGACAAACTTAAAGAAAGTATAGATAAGTGGAAGCGGGGTTTTAATAAGATGAGTCAGGAAGCAGTAAGTTGGGGTATTGTTTTAAAGATGAAAGACCCTGAATTTTTGGTTATTGATAGGAATGATATTGTACATACAGATAGTGGAATTACATATATAAACCCAAAATGTAACGGTATTGATAAAATAGGTTTGCACAGAGGGAAATGCTATTGGGAGGGTGATACCCCTATATTTAATATAGATTTCTTTCATGACTACATCAAAGACTGTGACACAAAGGAGGAGGCGGACTTTAAATTACAACTTTATATAAAATTTCACGGAATAGGAGAAGCTTAATGTATGGAATAAAGGAAATAAAAGAAATGAATAAGGCTAGTATTGTTATAAAGAAAAAGAAGAAACTACCTCTTGAAAAAGAGATTCAAAAACAGATATTAGCATGGCTTAGAAAGAGTGGTTTTTCTGTTGATGTAATCTCATCAGGATTATATAACAGAAGTGGTATTGCGGATATAGTTGGATGTACAGGAAGTGGAAAGTTCTTTGCGGTTGAAGTTAAACGCGGTGCTAACAAACCTTCGGCGTTGCAGGTGAAATGGCTTGAAGAAAAGAAAGAAAAAGGTGCTTACGTGTATGTAGCTAACTCATTAGCATCACTTAAAGAACAACTTGAAAGGGATATGGTTGAATAAAAAAAGCCGACCACTTTCGTAATCGGCTTTTTCAACAAGGGAAACTTAGTTACTCATTAGCATCCACATAGGCTTGGACTAACCTTTGTAAAGTATCCCGCATCGATTTATCTTTCTTAGCACAGACCGCTTTGAATCTGCTCCACAAATATCTAGGAACTTTAAAATAGTAATAGATATCTCTAACAGGATTGTAGTTTTTAGTTGCCATCTATTCATCCTCCTCTTCTTTTTTTACAAACGTAACATCAACACCATCAAAAGTCCAAGTAAATGGAGCATAATCATAGTGAACAAGTTGCTCAAACTCTATTATATCATGAGCCGATATATCTATCATTATTTGCTTGTTTTTTACTTTATCTTTTGGCATTTACTCATCCTCTCTTTCTATTGTTTGGCCCCTGTCCCATACCTGACCATCTACGACCATTGGTCTTTTGATTAGCACGGATTTTTTATCTCCAGCGGGCTTTTCTGGCGCAAAATCTGACGTGCTAACCCACTTACAGTTTGAACCCTTTACCCTTTTAAAAATAGCAACCATTTTTTTACCTGATGGATTGTTTTTATTTGACAACTTTTTAACAATCTCCTTGGTTTTTATTTTTGGATTTTCAGACCTTAATCTAAATATATCTTTCAATATACCCATCTACTTACCCTCCTTATTTATTAACATTATTCTGTATGGGATAACGACGTCTGTATTGCACGCATCGCAACACACTCCGCAATGGACTACGGGTTTGGCGTTGTGACCGCCAAACCCTCTAGAATCCAAGTGAATGTTATCCCCACAGATTGAACATTCTCTTAAGCGCTCCATGCTAACCTCCTAGAACGGACACTCAGAAATCTCTGAGTCGTCTTCAATATCTGCATTAACCACAACACCTATGCCGACCGTGTGTTGCTTTATGTGAACCTCGTAGGTTACCCCCACATTAGAGTCCGCCGTAAAAGAGAACCTAGGCATCGAATTACAGATGTTAGCACGTAACTTATCTGCACAAGGCGCTATGAACCCCTCCATCTGTCCAAGATGGTCAACAACATTAATAACCTTGCTAATGGTGTTTACAACAACCTGTTTATCCACGCTTGGCGGGTCTGCCTTTTGATGCTCAGACTCCTTAACATAGGAGATTAGCACCACAGAATATAGGCTAGCTTGCGCTTTTCTTAGTTTGGCCATTAAGCTATCCCCCCTTTGTCTTTTATTGCATCACCTAGATGTTCTTTCATAACACTCTCCATGCTTTCCCTCGTATCTTTAAGCGTTTGAAGTTCATCAGAGGTAACCTCAGGGTCAAGCCCGTCTGCTTCTGCTTTATCTATTCTTTCCATAATCACTTCTGAGTTAACATAAGCATCCGCTAGGTCTTTCTGCACTTCGACAGGAATGCCTGACCCGCCCATCATTTTCATAATCTTCGCTCTTTTCTTTGCTTTTTTAGGATTTTTAGGTTTTACTGCCTTATGTGCTAACTCAAGCATAAGCGTCACTTCTTTAAGGGTATTAACATCACCATCCCTGTTCTCCATAATCTTAAACCCTAGGATATCTTCATCGAAGCCTAAACTCATACCATCAAGTTCAGGGAACAACTCATAAATCCTCCTGTGAAGTGATAATTGGTCCATTTCCAGTTTCACCCCAACAACCTCTATAAGTGACTCAAAGGCTTTCACTGTGCGTTCACTAGGATTTTCTCCATCAGTAATATCTTTTAGGTGCATCAATGAATCCATTGTTCCTTGACCATTCAGAAGTGAGGCTCTGTAATTAAAGATTATCTTATCGAAAGGTATAGGACCAACCTCTCCTAATTTAACTACCATTTTTTCTGTTTTTACTTTACCATCTTTTACGTCAAAAATTATATCTATCGACTTTTGACCTTTGTTTTTCTTTTTCATCGTTTTTCTCCTTGTTTTAACGATATTAATCGGGTTGTCTCATCAGGTGCAAGGTTCCCAACCTACGCACGACCCGCACGCATCACTGCGTTCGGATTTCGACTAGTCTAACCTTGCCCCTCCATGCAATATAACCACATCACCGACCAAGAAATCAACCTTGGTAACAAACTCTTCAAAGGTCCAAAATTCATCGGGGTTTGTATCTAACTGCATAAGTCTGTACCAATGCTCTGTTGCTCCCATATTCATTGGTTTGCCTTTTAGTTTGCCCTCTTCATCTATAATGATTTGAACCCTCAGGTCATCGTCACTGAACGCAACCTCGATATTACCACCCACCGCACTCTGCAACTCCTCTACAGTTGGCTTTTCGTTAGCACCGCTAAGATTTGTAACCTTAGGTTCCAATACATCAAAGCTTAACCTTGGTGGATTGATTAATGGTTTTACCCTCTTATCATTGTTAGCATCAGAGTAATGAGATATTGTGTTTATTCTCCTGTCATGGTGTCCACCTCTGCAAAGCGTATCCATGATACTTTTGTATAGAGCGCGACCAATACCGCGTACTCTTGAGCCACCGTTCTCAAACTCTTGCGGAGTCATCTTTTTGATAATACCCCAAGAATTACCACTAATTCTTCGGTGTAGGTCTGAACGACTTTCAAAGATTTGACCTATTTTTTTTGCTTCTGTTTTCATTTTTATTCTCCTTGTTTTAGGGGCGGTGCTAACGCCCCTGTATTTTTGTTTATTGTTTAATTGCTTCATCGATGGCTCTTGTTATTCTTTGAGCCTGACCCACAGTACCGCCCATGCTCCAAGAGTTCTCAACCAAGATGTCAATCCCTAGGAAACCTTTCATCTCATCACTAGTTTTCCTACAGTTCCCATTATCTTGTCTAAAGATAAAGTCTCTAGCTATGAAAGTGTAGTACCTTAAAAGTGATGGTAATCCTATCGAACCAACTCTCTCAACATCTACAGGTTCAGATGATTTCTTTAAGTCAAACACCATGGCGTTCTCATCTTGGCCTAGGTCGTTAGTGAGACACCATGAGGACATAAGAGTTACAATCTCAACACCGTATCCAAGATTTTCTAGTGCTTCCGCGGTTACGTATGCTAACGCTACATTTTTAGCGAACGCTCCTGAGCCATTGTTCCAACTCATTGACCCGTTGACCGCTATTTTTATAACTCTCTTCTTACCGTTTCTCTTGGTGTTTACCCAATGTTGTGGGTCACCTGTCATTATTCTATCAATGTCAAGTTCCGCGCCATCCTCAGACCATACACGTTTACGCTTTACAGATTCAAAACGCTCATTCAACATTTTATCAACGCCCGCTAATCTGATATCTTTTAGCGTTTTTCTGATGATTCTTCTAACTCCTGACGTTGAGCGCCCATCTTCTAAAAGTTTGTCCGTTTTGCTAGCGCAATCACTTTCTTTGGCTTTACCAAACGCCCATTCATCACCGTCCTCTACAATAGAAGAGTAGTGCTTTTGCTCTCTAGCTACCCAATCCTGAGGGAGATTCTCATTTCTACCGTCCTGTAGCTTTCTTTTCTCTTCATAGGTAGCTAGCTTGTGAGAGTTAGCACTGACAAACTTGTGCATCTCATCCTGAGAAGTAAACTCAAACTTCTTCAGTAACCTGTGGCCTACAAAGTGGTTCCCATAAGTATGAGTATCACCGTTGATTGTGTCCGTGATTCTAACATCAGTTCCCTCTGTTACGAAGACACTTTTGTTAGCATCAGGCGTTCCATCCTCTTTTACCTGAGGATATGAGATATATCTTCCGTCCTGTAATCTCATCTTATACACCCTCCGCCATAGATTTAGACTCTAGGACAATATCTTTAACACCAACTTTATTGATTTCTTCCTTGGTCCATCCTGTTGTCACGTGGTCCATAAGATACGCTACATCTTTACCGTTAGCACTACATCTGCCCGCATCTTTAAATTTACGTGTTCCAACTATTCTATTCAGGCCATTAGATTTCACTCTTTTTCTCAACTCATTTAGAGCGTGAATCATAGCTTTATCATCATTTGCTAACATCTTCTCTAGTTTTGTATCATATTTCACCTCTATGCCCCAAAACCTATCCAAGGTAGCGGAATCTAGCTTGTTACGCCCTGAATAAAGTGAAGACCCTTGACCTGTACCCCATGTGTTACCCGCTCCAATTACGAAGAAATTTTCGTGACGTTTTGCGGTAGGATTATCTTTCCTGTTTGGGACTGAAATTATACCGTTAGCAAGTGCGGAATTAATAACCACCGCTACATTAGAATCCATAGCATCCATTTCATCTAATAAGAAGACACCGCCATTCTCGTATAATGTCACAAACTCTGACGCTACATAATCACCATTGAACAACATTCTACCTAGTAAATGCGCTTCAGACATACCCTCAGTACAGGATAGAAATCCAAACGGTAATTCCATAGTTTTAGCTACTTGCTCCGCTAGCGTTGTTTTACCTGTTCCCGCATCACCACAAAGATACACACATTTGTCTGCGTTTAACTGTAGTTTCTCGACTATATCCTTGAACTTAGGATGATGGTGAACGCCCTCTATTTTCTTAGCTTCTTTGATGGTGCTAACCTTAACGGTAATATTTCCACCACCTGAGCCTGAGCCTGAGCCTTTAGATATTTTGTCTATCTTAGCCCTAAAAACTCTGTTCACTTCGTGTTGCTTTTTTGTTGCATCAATCATCACGTCCATCACCTGAGCCTGACCCTCAACAACCTCAGATATTTTTAACACTCCTAGAGTATCCTGAGAGTCTTCGATTGTCTTCATGCCTTTGTCGGTCACAAACTGAACGCCATCATCAGAACTTTCATTATTATGAGGTAATTCCGACGCTAAATTCTGCATAGCATCCTCAGGTATTTCACGACTAGGCTCGTCGGTATTTTCAGAGTCTTGTTCTTGGTCAGAGTCACCATCCTCTTCGGTATTAGCACCGTTAGCACCGCCATCATCACCATCAGAATCATCATCATTAGGTATTGAGTTAGAGACATAGATGTCTTCTCTCTCTATAATTGTTGGGTAATCACTATAATTGATTGACCCGTTCTCTATCACGTTGTCACACTGTTCAGAATTTAAATTCCTGATAACTTTGCTCCTCGATGATACTGAACCAACCTCTTTGATTTCACCTGTGTTGATTAGGTGGGTTATTTGTCTTCTTTTTTCAACTGTTTTCATTTTGTTTCTCCTTGTATTGTTTATCGAGAGTTCATCTCTCGTTTCTTTATTTTGGCCTGACCACATTGTCAAGCAATTTACGGTGTAAATTAAGGATTTTCTTATATATAAGTCAATACTAAATATCATATTTATCATATTAATGTAATTTAGACCCTGAAATTTAACAGGACAAGGTCAGTTTATAGAGGAGAAAATATACTTTGCTATTTTTTGCGTTAACCTCTAAGCTATCTGTCAATTATGAATAAAATAAAAGATAAACCTGAAATAACTGAAAAAACACCTACTAAATCTATATTGCGTAGCAATGAAATCGTGGCCAAAAAGGACATTGATGCTCTCGTAGCTAACCTTGAACCATGGAAACAAGATTTTCTTAGTGATTGGATAGCATCAGGGTCAGTTAGCACCGCATCACTGAACTTCAACGCGGTCGATGTAGCGGTAGCGCTCAAAGTGGATAAGAAATTCAACACCGCCTACAATAAAGTCAGGAAAATATTAGATAGAGTTGAGCTAATGAAATTAGAAGAGGTCAGTGAGTCCAACGCTTTAGCACCTAAGAACATGGTGGAGAGGTTATTCAGATTGAAATCACTAGACAGGGATAGATATGCGGACAGAGGTAAGAACGTCGGTGCTAATGTACAGGTTAACATTGCCTTCGGTGATGGCGTTGTTGGATACACCCGCCACGATGAGAAGAGTAATGGCGCATCAAAGAATAAGAATAATTTTACAGAAATAGCTACACAGGTTAAGTAACAACAGTGCTAACGGTGCTAACGGTGCGCCAAATGATAGCAATATTATCAATAAAAAAACTGTAAAAACAGGGGGGGCGGACCACCCACCGAGGCGGAGTACGTATTTATACAGCGATAATAAAGTTAAATTGCCAAAAGGGCCTCTAAAATTTTTTTGATTTACCAAAAGGGACGTTATGGATATATATATCGGGTTTAAGGATGCGAACGGAGAGCCTTCAGATGCTCTACCTAACCAAAAAGAACTTATAGATAGTAGAGAGAAACATATTCTCGCTGCTGGCTCTCTTGGTTGGGGAAAGACTGATTGGCTTATGGTTCAAGTTATTATTGAGGCTGTGTCATTTCCTAACAACGTAATACTATTAGGGCGTAAAACTCTAGGTTCTCTAAAAAAATCAACGCTTGTGTCGCTATTCGATATTATAGACCCTAAACTAATTAAACGTCATGACAGGCAGGGTCAAACTATAGAGTTTCTTAACAATAGTAAGATATTCTATATGCAATTAGATGAGTCACGTGAAGCTATGCAAAAAGTTAAATCTATGAACATCGGTGCTGTTTTTGTTGACCAGATTGAAGAGATAACAGAAAATGTATGGATTGCTTGTATAGGTCAGATGCGTAGACGTAATGCCTCAAGAAGAAGTTTTGCTACAGCTAACCCAAATGGACACAGCTGGGTATGGAGGCGCTGGATTAAAGGTGGTGGTCGTAAAGGTTATAAGATTGTAGAGGGGACTATATGGAAAGAGGATGTGCCTCCACCAACATGCCAAAAGGATGTTACATTATTACATTGCGCTAATCCTTACTTGCCATGGGATTATATTGTTGACCGTTTAGAGCAGCCTAAAAGGTGGGTACGTAGGTATGTGTTTGGTTCTTGGGATAACTTTGAAGGGTTGGTATGGAGTGATTTTGATGAGAGTACACATGTTATAAGGCCTTTTGAAATACCAGTATGGTGGCACAGGTATGTTGTTATGGACCACGGGCATAGGAATCCAACTGCAGCTCTTTTCTTTGCTATTAGTGATGAGAATGATATTTATTTATATGATATGCACTATAAGGCTGATGAGTGGATAGATTTTCACGCTGAAGAGATATGGCGTAAAGTTGGTACGCAAGAAATAACTAGATGGCTAGCTGACCCAAGTATATGGCATGTTAGAGGCGGTATGTCTACAGACGTCACTATCGGCGCTCAATATGAGGAGTATGGTATATATTTTGAGAAAGCTGACAATGATGTAGCTGCTGGTATAGATAGAGTTGCTAAATACATGAAGGTCCAAGATGACACCCAGAAGCCAAAATTTTTCGTCTTTGACAAAGCGTGTATGGAGCCATTTATAGAAGAAATAACCGATTATAGGTGGGAAGATTACGGTGGCGATAAAAAGAATATATCAGAAAAACCTATGAAAAAGAATGACCACTCAATGGATGCCCTAAGATACATGATAAATCATGTTGAAACGTCGGTAAAACCTAAAGCTAAAAGAATACCACCGCAGTGGTTGCAGAAAAAAATTAAAAAAGATAATTGGAAAACAGTATAAAACCTTTTGTTATAAGTTGTTAACCATTAAAATACGCCCTATATAAAGGAGTTTTATGGCAGATGATGCTACTATGACCATTTCGGCACAAATACTGCCAGATGAGATATCAAAAACACTTACAAGTCAAACATATTCTTATTCTCCCGCTGACTCAACTGAGGGTTGGTATTACAAGGTTGTAGATGTAACAACTACTAGCACAGACCTTATTTCAACAGAAACTTTTATGCAAAAAGGGACAACCGCTGCTGGGGTAGACGCAGGGTCTACAATGCCAGCAATAGCTACAACCGACAAAATAAAATTTGTATATATTAAACACACTGGATATAGGGATGACGGGACAACTGCAAATGCAGCAGATAGTATTTATATACTTTTTGATGGAGGTACAGTGGCTCATAGTACTGTTGATGCTATTGAGATAGGCCCAGGGGAATCTTGGTTTGGCAAGTTTAACGAGCTGCAAGTTCGTAATTTACATTGCATATCTGGCCAAAAAGCAGGCGCAGGTACTGGTGGTAACAAAATTCAAGCGATTGTCGCTGCAATAATTAAAGACGTATAGGAGAATATATGAAACCAATGATGTCAGAAAAGTCTGTAACAAATACAGATAAATGTAGAAAAGATAGACCGATGGGAGCGGAATTTACTTCTTATGCTTCTGGTACTATTAAAAATGAGAAAATCAATTCCAAAACTGGAATGGGTATGAACTACAAAGACAAAAAAATGAAATATTAATGGCCGAGACCAAATTTAATGAAGGTCTCCAAGTCTCAAGGATGCATGGGGATAAACCTAAAAAAAGGAGAGGTGTGAAGAAGAGGAGAGGTAAAAGTACTTCTACTGTTCATTGCATGATAATAGATAATGGCAAGTAAAGACGATGGATATAAACCAGCATTATATAATGATGACTCTAATAGGCTTCGTGAAGTTATGGAAGTTTATTCTTTCCTTGAAGCTGGAAACAAAGACGACATACAGTCATATAAAGATTGGATGTCTTATTATACTGGCTCGGGTCAATGGACTGATGCAGAGAGAACGCTCCTTGAGAGTGAAGGGCGACCACCACTAACATTTAACTTTATTTTTTCAAAAGTAAATACTGTGGCTGGGCTAGAGCAGCAGATAAGGAGTGGCTATAAAGTATACCCTGTTGCATCTGAAGATGAAAACTTAGCTAGAATAGCTGGGTTAGTTTTAAGGCATGAAGATAGAAATAAAAGATTACAAAAGGCTTTCTCAAGAGCCTTTAAAACAGCTTCTGTTGTTGGAAGAGGTTGGATAGACTGTTCTGTTGAGCAGCAACCTGGTGAGCTAACAGTTTCTAATATTGTTAGAAATGAGAGTGTGTATAACGTATATAAAGACCCAGACGGAAAAGAACTTGATATGTCTGACTGGACCTATATGTCAAGGCAAAAATGGCTAACAATAGGACAACTTAAGTTATTATATCCTGATATATTTATGGGGAAATCAAACGCTGAAATTGCAATGATGGTGAATTTTGCGCCAGATGAAAGGTATCCTCATCCAGCTATTGAATATACTAATGACTATCCTACAAACCCAAACATTAATGATTGGTCTTCTTTTGTTGACAATGAGAAAAGAAGAGCTAAGATTATAGAACTTTGGACTAAGAAAACTGAGTTTGGGTGGTATGTATCTACCCCTCAAGGAGATATGTATGAAGCTGGAGAAACAAAGGCTGAGGCTGAACAGGCTGCTGCTATGTTAAAACAGCAGTCACAAGAAGCTGGTATGGAACAAAACTTTATTGTAATGAAGGTCCCTAGAACAGTTATATATCAAGATGTTTTTTCTGGGAATTTAATGTTAAGAAAACAGGTGGTTTCACCGTATAGGCATGGGAAATTTCCTATCGTACCAGTTTTTGCTTATGTAGAGGATACTGGGAAACAAATGGAGTCTTTCGGGATAGTAAAAAATTTAGTAGACTTGCAAGATGAAAAAAACAAACGTCACAGTCAGTTTACAGATATATTAAATAGAGCGCCTAAAGGAGGTGGATTCTATCAAATGAGTGCAGTAGACGCAGAGCAGATAAAAGCTTTATCTACTCCAGGGGCTTGGGTCGGTGTAAGAGGAAATATAAAAGATAAAATACAATCCTCTTCCGCCAATTATATAGGTATACTTGGTCACTATCAATGGCTTGAAGCTCAGGCTGAAGAAGATGCTAAAGCTATTAGTGGAATTAACGACAGCTTAGTGGGTATGCCAACCAATTCTAGAGAAAGTGGTATAGCTGCACAAACCAGGATTCAACAAGGTCTAACAACAATGCAGGAGTTATTTGATAATTTAAATACAGCTAAAATTCAAGTGGCTGAACAATTATTGTCAAATATACAGCAGTTTTATGACCCTAACAAAATAACAAAGATAGTTGGAATACAAAATAAAAAAGACCCTAACTGGACAGTAGAAGCAACACAAGAATTAATACAAAAGTTTTACAATATGAAATATGATGTACAGATTGATGAAGGGGAGACATCTCCAACAGCTAGAATAGCTTCTGTACAATCGGCAAAAGAGCTACTGCAATATGCTACAGCTATGCCGCCAGCGGCAGTTATGACTATCGTTCAAGCAATAGTGGATATGTCTGACTTCCCTGGAAAGCAGGAAATATTAGATAAATTAGGCCAAGCTGAACAACAAGCTCAGGCCGCTGAAATGATGGAAAATCAACAAGGACAGGGCGAATAGCAATCCTAAAGGAGAAAAATTATGGAAGAAGAAAAAATTAGTCAGGAAGAAACACAGAACGAGGAAGTAAGAGCAGGAGATGAACCTGAAGTAGCTGAAGGCTACTCTCATCTAACTCAAGAAGACCTTGACCCTGATTACCAACCAACTGAGAAGGAAGCCGAAACTAAAGAGGTTGAAGACGTTCAGGCCGATAAATCGGAAAATGTCGAACAGCAAGATAAAGTAGAGGAAAGTCCTAGTAAGGAGGAGGAGTACCAGATTAATGGTACAACATATAAAGCAGATGAATTGCAAGAGAGAATGGTTAAGGATTATAAAAACTTAGCATCTCATACTGGGAAGCAGGCTGAAGAGATTGGTAAATATAAAGCCGAGATTGAAGAACTTCGCAGAAAAGTGGAAACACCACCTAATGCTGAATCTGATATATATGGCGACAAAAAGCTAGCTGGCGATGAGCCTAAAGTTAATAAAAAGTATGATATATTTACGGAAGACGGAATTAAAGAGCTTTCAAGAGATATTGCACTAAAAGCTTTAGAGGAAAAGCAGGCTGCTGTTGAAGAGATTAATCAGAAAAAAACTGTAGAAGATATTGCTAAGGAGGCAAGTGACGCATTTATTAAATCACATAACCTTGAGTCCGATACTTATATTGGAGAATTAGCAGATTATGGTCAAAAAACTGGTTTTCAACTTCAAAAAGTCGATTCTGTCGACCAAGTTACTAATTATTTAGAGCATTTACATGCTATGAAGACTGGTGACTATAGTCGATTTTCAAAACAAACAGAGGAAGTTAAAACACCAGAGCCTGATGAAAAAGTAGATACAACTACTATGGAAAAGGTCTCTGAAGGTCAAAAAGTTCAAAAAGGATTAGGAAATGTAAATTCGTCTGAATCAGACAACGTAGACTATGATAATATGAATTTTGAAGACTGGGCTAAACTTCCTAAAGAAAAAAGAAACCAATTACTTGGAATTAATTAAAGGAGCAAAAAATGGCAAACAATAGTATGCTAGCAGCTGATGGAGTAAATCCAAAAAATGCGATACTTGGTGCTGTGAACTCTGGCGAAAGAAGCCCGTTAAACAATGTAGCAATTAAGCTAACACATACTGACATCCCTACTAGTGGTGATACGTATGTTTTAGCAAAACTCCCTGTGGGTTGTGCTGTTACTAATTGTTACTGGGTTGTCTCTTCAGCTTTCTCAAACTTAGTTGATATTGGTATATCCAATGTCTCTGGAGCAGCAGGAACTGATGGAAACCTTGACATTCTGATAGACGGGTCTACAAAAGACTCTAAAGCTGTTGGAATATCAAGAGCAGACGCCTCTACACACGCATCAAATAACTACGCTGGACATTTATGTATTACAGATAGTTATGTAACATTAACAAACGCTGGCGCACAAACAGCTGGAGCTGGAACTCTAGTTGTTGAGTACGTCGAAGCACTATAAAAAAGGAGAAATAAATGGCTGAAGTTCAATGGAATTCAGGTCTTGAGGTATCAAGATGGTCCAAGGAACTGTTCACTGAAGCGAAAAATGATACTTATTTTTCTCGTTTTTTCGGTGGTTCAAGTTCTGCGATTCATGTATTATCAGACTTAAAAGCTGCGAAAGGTAAAGATATTACTATCGGTCTTAAAATGAAGATTGAAGGTGATGGTATTACTGGAGACAGTACATTAGCAGGTAATGAAGTGACAATGGACACTTACACACAAACAATAACACTTGACCAATTAAGACAGGGTGTTTTATCTACAGGTAAAATGCACAACAAGAAAGTTTTAATTGATTACCGTAAAGAAGCTCTAGATTCATTAAAAATCTGGTTTGCTGAAACTATGGAAAAAGATATGATTGACACTTTATCAGGTGTTGCATCTAATTCTTCAGGTGTTGCAACTTATACATTTGGTACAGACTGTACGTATCTAGTATGGAATGATGGTGGTACAATTAAACAAACTACACCAGCATCTGCACTAGCTACTGCTGACATACTAACACCAAAAACAATTAGTTTTATGTCTGCAAAGGCTAAGTTAATTGACCCTAAAATGCGTCCAATCAGAGTTGGCGGAAAAGACTATTATGTTCTTATCGTTCACCCTGAGACTGCTAGAGAGTTAAAAAATGACTCTACATGGCAAAACGCACAACAATACGCAATGCCAAGAGGTGGAGATAACCCTCTATTCTCAGGTGCATTAGGTATGTGGGATGGTGTAGTAGTACACGAGCATGATGGAATCCAAAAAATGACAGTTAACTCAGTTAATGCTAATAGGAATTTATTCTTAGGCGCACAAGCTGGTTTAGTTGCATTTGGTGGTGACCACTCATGGCACGAAGAAACAGTTGACAGAGGTAATAAGTTGAGTGTATCAGCAAGCATTATCTATGAAATGGCGAAGGCTAAGTTTAACAGCAAAGACTTCGGTGTTATAGAAAATGTAGCAGCTGCTACAAGTATGACTTAATTGTCTGACTGAATAATCAAGGTTAGCATGCTAACAAGGGTTAGCATGCTAACTATATTTTAAGGAAATTATGGCGACATTAAATGATTTAGCAAGACAGGTTAAAAGAAAATTAGGACTATCTCAAGGTAGTCACACTTTATCATTTACAGCAAACACTGTAGACGCAGATACTATTACTATTAATGGTATAAAATTAACTATGAGAGCTACACCCGCAGTGGCAGAGTTTAATATAAGCAGAGCATCTACTTCTGCATCCGCAATGGCTACAGCTTTTAAGGCTACTATTGATGGAGCTTTTGGGGTATCTCAAGGTATTTCAACTACCACTCCAGTTGGTGGAACATTAATATTAACAGGGGCAAGGACAGTTGAAAGTTCTAACACTAATGGCTGTTCTGTATCCATATCAGACACAGAAATGGAACCTCCAGTTTTTTCTGATGTTATTGAATGGATAAAAGAAGGGCAATTAGATATTGTTAATAAATGTAATGATAACGCTTTGTCTTGTGAGGCAACAGAGATGATAGATTCTGCTACTATTGAAACAAGCTCTTCTACTGATGAATTAACACCACCATCCAATTTTCTAAGACCTGTTGTTCTAAGATATATGACGAGAATTTCTGGTGATGCAGTTACAAGAGCAGAAAAAATACCTTACGACCTTCTTATTGATATAAAGGATAATAGACACCCATTTTACAATAAAACTATAAATCCTGAAGAGGGTAACAAATGGTATTCTATATTTAATGGAAAAATACAATTACCTTTATCGGTAAATCAGCTAAATGATGCTGAAATAATATATATAAAAAAACCACAAACAGTAGAGGCTGTGGAGTGTGACTTACCAGAATCTCTTGAAAAATCGGTAGTAGATTATGCATGCTACAAAAGCCTTATATCAATAGGCAAGGAGGAAGAGTCACAGCTATACTTTCAGCAATATATGTTAGATATTCAGAGTTTAAATTTAAAATATGCAGCAGAAGATAAGGTGACTCATGAGTCGAAACCCGCCTTAAATGAATTAAAAAGTAGGGGAGCTTAGATGAAATTAAAAGAATTGAGAGAACTAGTGAGAATGTCTTTAGGGAACACGGATAGAGAGACTGTTAGTGACCAAGAAATTGATTTTTATTTAAATAGAGCGCAAAAGAAGATAAATAAAATGGGCTTATTAAATAGGACAAGTGCTACTACTGACTCAATAAAAGACCAAGAAAGGTATACACTACCTTCTGATTTAGTTAATATACTAAGGGTTGATTATGATGGGGATAAAATAGACGTAGTTGACTATAACGATATAATAGAACTGGATGTAACATAATGAGCGTTAAAGACTACAATTTATTTAATACGGGAAAATTCTATTACCAATGGGGAAGGGATGTTATAGGTGTATACCCAACACCCACAGAGGTAAAAAAAATAAGGATACATTATATATCTGATGTTTCTGATATGGTCAAGGGTGATGATGAGCCTCATAAAGTTATATTGGAAGAACATCAAGAGGCTTTGGTCGCTTATGCTACACTACAGCTTATAAAAAGATTAGCCCCACAAATGTATCCTTTATACAAGGAAGAATGGGAGAAGATGAAAGAAGAGATTAGTATGGGTAGCAAGATAATAAGGGAAGAGATAGTACAAAGCACTCATAGGGATTTTTAAATGCCTAAGCAACCATTCAGAAAAGTTATAGCCAATTTCTCAAAAGGTTTTGCGACCTATCTTGGTGAACTTGACATTCCAGATGATGTATTTTTAATATATAAGAATCTATCAAACTTTTTCCCTGGAAAGCTTAAAAAAGCTCCAAAAGATATTAGAATCACTGAAAATAATTTAACTCCTGAAATCCACACCAATGGAAAACAGTATGTTATGCTATATAAAAGTTCATGGACAATTTCTTCGGACCCTGAAAATACACCTAAAACTTATTATCTTATATTTATCAAGAAAAAAAATACAGATGATTTAGGTATACTTATACATGAGGCATCCAGTAGCGACAAATCTAGTGATGTACTATTAGGCAATACTTGGGAGTGGTGGACCCAGGATATTGGTTGGGATATAGACTCTACAGAAGATATTGACATTGATTTTTTTGCTGGCAATGGCTCTATAAGAATATCTGATTCAAATATGTCAACCAGCAATGTTTCTAAATGGTTTGGTCATATTAAAAGGGATGTTTTTGGTTATAGCGATACCTCAGGAAAGACCGACGGTTCGGACCTATACCTTATTGCGCCTAGTCCATCTAGACCAATTCAAGCCGAATCTAAAAACGCTTGGTACCTTTATGACCAGCATATAAAACCTCCAACTGCGGTAAAATTAAGTAATTACCTAGATAGAGATGCTTTATGTAATAATATTGGTGAGGTTGGTATTTTTGTTCAAGACCCTTGGATAAATACTAGGAATTTCACAGGGAATGTATGGGAAGATACTGATAGAGATTGGTGGGGAAATTTTAGTATAGATGCTATGGTTTGGCCAGACACAGGTAAGAGGCAAAATTTTAGCGAAATGGATAGATATGCGACAACTTTTATTTACGACTATATTAGTGAGTCTGAACTTTCTAGAGATGAATTTGGAAATTTAGGGGTATCAGGTTTCCCTTGTTATGAACCTCCTCATATACTTGATGAACAAGAGGATACAGAGTTTTCAGAAAAACCTAAATACGATATAGATAAGGTGCAAAATTACATAGAGTTTGACAGTCCTGATGACCTGCAGACTTTGGTAGGCAGAGTTATAAGAATAGGCTCGGAAAAGATGTATGTGATAAGAGGAAGAAGTGATGCCACTTCTCATGTGTACGATAATTGTGTTACAGTTATGAGAGGAGTGTTAGGAACAAGTCCCCAAGAACATTCTGGTAGTGCAGGAGCTGGAAATGGGGTCTCTGTTTATTTTGTTCAAGAAACTCAACCAGCTAGGGCGGTTTCTATTGCTATAAATACTGGGTCTGAGTCTAGCAGGACAACATCCGCTGAAGGTGTCAATAACCTACTTAACAGCTCTGGAAACCCTTGTCACCTGGTCTTAACTTACAATAAGAAGTTAGGTAATTATTGGGGCCAAAAAATAACATTTGAAATAGAGCATACTACTACTGCGTTTAGTTTAGGAACTATGAGTGTTAACACCTTTGAGGTGGCGATAATTAATAATAGTAATGAAATAAAGATAATTTTAAAATGCGAAAATGGAGGTGGAAGAACTTTTACATGTCAACAGATAGTTGACATTTTAACTTCAGGGGCGTGCAGTGGTAAAACAGCTGTATTCCCAGGAGTTACCCCTGGCTCAAGTGGAATACAAAATACACCTGACGGCCTAACAGCTGAGAGACTTGTTAATTTTTTTGATGATGTTAGCCTTGTTGGGGCTGGTGATGGTTCCCAAACAGCTGATAGAGACACAGATATATCAACACTTCCTAGCGGTTCTGATAGTTCTGATGATTGGAATAGTAGAATAACGGGGGTTAACCTTTATTGGAATCCAGAGGGTGAGACTGATTGGTATTTAGTTAACTCTTATGACATTAGAAAAGGAGCCACAGATGAACCAACTAGCTCTATGTCAAAGTCGTTTCAGGTAGGGACTGATGTTGGTAAGTATGAACCTCTTGGTTTTACTAATACTGACTCTTATACACACCCTAGTCAGGGTGATACAAACTCATTTACAGAAGAGAGTCAAGCATTTTCAGGTAATACAGGAGCTTGGATTGAGTTACCTTTTAGTTCACCTCTATTTACTATGGGAGAGCAATCAACTGGAAGTGGTGATGGTGGGGCAAACTCTACATATAATTGGGCTATGTGCAATAGATGGGGCGTAACTTTAAGTCCTCAAGATGTTGCTTCTGACCATCTTTATGGTAGTGATAATAGCCCTACAGTTACAGTTAGGAACGCAGTAGCCTGCCCTCCTAAAACTTTAATTTTAGCTTCTCCAGTTGGTAAACAATTTGATTTAAGAATGAAGTATACAACAGATTTAATTCACGATACTTATTATGCTACCGTTGCTACAAGAATTCCATCTAATGGGACATTGAATAACTCAGAGTCTGTTAAATGGCAAGGTAAACAAGAAGATACAGCTTTTTTTGGTGGCGTTGCATTAAACGCAGAGTCAACAGGAGAGACTTTAGGTAAGCTCACTTTTAATAAGGAAAATAATACTATAAATATAGGAATAAGTAATGTAAATCTGGAATATTTTGGATATACAGCTGGAGCGTATATTTTTGTAGCTACTGATGAAACATCTTTACCAGTTAATGGTATGTATAGGATTGAGTCTATAGGTAACGGAGATAAAGATACTATAACTGTTGATGCAGATTTTAGACCAATTCCAATGAGTGGAGAATTTACTCCAGCCGAAACATTTCTAAGCGGAACTAGCTATTTTGCTAATGATGCTGGACTAGCTCTTTCTTATCCTCCTATGCATGGTTATGGGCCATCTATAATAAGCCTAGGTCAAGGTGTGGTAACACCTATAGACACATTAGGTACTTTTGGGGATTCAAACCTTACAAACCCTAGTGCATCAAGTTATGGTTTTTATATAGAAGGCTTTGCAACAAGGCAGGACGTTATAGGAACAAGAAGGTTACCTCATTATGGATTTAGAACAATTAATTATAGAGATAAGCTTGATAGGGCGGCTAAAGACAGGTTCGCTCCTGTTAGATGGTCTTGCTCAACACAAGTGTCTGGAATGACAGTTATAGGTAATGTTGATGTTATGGATGAAAATGAGCAGACAGTAAACGAGCGAGGAAAAATTTTATGGACCTCACCATACAGATTTGATGAATTTACATTAGCCAAATCAAGGACTATAGGTAGAATAGATGCTGAAGCTGTTGTAGCGTTGGAATCATTTAGCGGCGGACTGATTGTGGTTAAAGAGTCGGATTCTTTTTTATGTGACCCCTCTAATTCTTTTGCTGAATCTGGGGTATTTACCTCAATGGGAACAAAATGGAAAGGTGCAGTAGTAGCCACTCCTAAGGGAGTTTGTGTTGCTAATGATTCAGGAGTTTTTTTACTACCATCTGGAGAACAGCTAACCCTTTCTATTTCTGACACATATCATAGATTAAATTTTAATAACCCTGTGCTGGCTTATTCGCCAAAAAAGAATGAAATATTATTTATGCCAGACACATCTGAAGAGAATGCAACTACGCTAAAAAGATTTATATTTAACTTTGATAGAGCTTCATGGATAGAAGAGTCTTGTGATGACTCTCAGACAGCTAATCAGCTATCTAAAGTGGGCAACTTCTTTGTAGGGGATACTGGCCTTTTAGAATATATAAGTGATACACAGGTTGGTGTAAAAATATCTAGGGTTCCAAGCACTTTTAATGATAGTGATGGGAATGAGGTTACTTCCGATAGCATCAGTCATTTAAAAGAGACTGCGTTTCGGTTTAAATCAAAAAAATATACCTTTGATGACCCGTCACAAAAAAAATACATAGAATATATGTATATAACCTATAAGTTTGGCGCAAATATAAAGTTAAAACTGTATACGGATGGCAGTCAGGTTGGAGAAACAGTTCTCCCTCCTCATTCGAGTTTAAAAAATAGAAAAATACCAATCAAAAGGGAAGGAAAGACTTTCCAGTACGAATTAATACAACAATCAGATAATTCTTTGATAGATTTAGAAATAGAGGATATTATCGTTGAAGGCTTTTATAGTGGAAAGCAATAGGAGGAATAATGGCAGGCACAGAATTTAGTTCAACAAAAACAGAGGTTAAAGAAACCTGGAGAAATGAAGCAGGTCAAACTGTAAAACTTATACAGGTGTGGGGAAAATCAGCTTATGAAGCAGGTAGTCGTAGTCACCAAGGATATATACTAGAAGTTGATGGTGAAAAAGTTGCTTATACGGGAGCTACAAGAATTGGAAGAAAATGGGGCGGGACAAAAGTATCAAGCTCTGAAAGCTCTGGAAATTTAATATCATGGGCTAAAGATAGTTATGGTGATGAAGGTATTTTGCTGTCAGAAAGTGAATACAAGTCTAAAAAAGAAAGTCTAGAAGCTGAAGCAAAAATGAAAGAAGCTACAAGAATCGCTCAAATCGAGGGGCGAGAAGCTATAGAGCATAGTAGTAAGTTAGTTGAATTAGAGGCTAGTAAGGCTGCTAGTACTCAAACAAAAGCACTAACAGATGCGCTTCTTTCAAGTAATCTAACACCAGAAGAGCTTACTAATATTACATCAACTGCTATAGAGGATACGGCATCTATATCTACTGGCATTGACGCACAAAAAAAAGCAGGAATATCTAAGCTTATTCAAAATATTGGGCAACTTAATCTTGCAGCTGTAACAACGGGAGAGAACGTTGAGCAAAATTTAAACAAATTAGCAACCACTGTCCAGCAAGGTAAGGACCAGTTAATAAATAATTTACAGGCCGCTAAATTACAAGCAGAGCAAGGTGGAGGGCCTATGGCCTTTTTAGGTGATATTTTTGGCTCATTCGTTAAAGGTGGCGCTCAGCAAGCTGGAGGTGCGTTTTTTGGGGGTGATGCCTGGAAAAAGATTTTAGCAAAAATTGGAAGTTTAGGGGTATAATTTATTATGTCTAATTTCTGGAGAGCAGCTTCTAAATCTAAGCCTTATGAGCAAGAAGAAACGCAAGATACAAAAGCGGTAAAAAGTGGACTAAAAACTAGAGTTACCGCCTATAAAAAAAGAGCTTCTTCTATTAAGTCAGAGGAGGGTTCCCCATTGGACGATTGGAAAAACTCTACAGTTATAGAGGCTGACCGAATCCTAAATTTGATTGAGAATCCAGAGCTTGTAACAGATAATGATATTGACATTGCAACATGGATGAGAGAATCTGAACTTGATTATACAACAATAATCAATAATAATGGTGGCAGTATTGAAGCTGCAAGCAAAAAACCTATTGCAAATACTGAAGATTTTTTTAAAGAACAAAATATCAAAAATCAAAAAAATGAAGCAGTAAAATACCAAACAGAGGTTTTTGAAAAATTAGATGAAAACCAAAAATCTACAGTCGTAGATAATGTAAGATTATTTAATAATGCAATGGAAGCTGGTATTTATGAAGATTATAATTCTTATATTACAGAAATTAGAAACCAATTTCAGGCAGAGGATAAGTTATTAACTGAAAATCCAGCATTAAAATCAGAGCTTGAAAGAATTAAAACATTATTAAAGCGGTATGATGCCTCTATATTATGGGGGAGGTTTAAAGCTCAAAATCCAGAGTCTGCTGATATAAAATCCTTTCTAAAAGAAGAAATAGGATTGACACCTATTATAGTAATGAATAAAGACGCTGAGGCAGAATACAATAGATTAATTAAGCAATATAAAGACATTATAAAAGGTGTTACAGGGTTTGAAACTAACTGGAACCCTTTGCCTCTAGATTTTAAAAAAATTGAGGATGGTAGTGGTGGAGTTGTAAACTATATGGCTTATGCTACCTCTGATACAGAGGTTGTGAACTGGACTATTGACCAAATAAAAGATAGAGGTAAGCTAATATCTTACGCTGCTGGTAGCCATATAAGTAGCGACATAGAAAAATCTACAGGGTTAAATATAAATGAATTTAATAAAGCTATAGATTCAATATTGGCAAAACCTGAAAATTATCATTCTGGCTTTATAAGCGGATTAGAGAATTTAAATGAGACTATAGATTATATTATAGAGGGTATGGATGTGAATATAGATGAATTACAATACAAGAAAACTGAGTTTTTAGGACCAGCGACACCAAAACTGCAGTCGTCTCCACCTGGCGCTGCTAGAATAGATTATATAGAAGGGCAGTAATGGCAGATAGCTATTTAGACAAATCTGGCTATCCTATTAAAGACCCTAATATGGAGCTAGACCTTCCAAACCCTAACCCAGAACCTAAAATTACAGGGGTTGATGTTAACGTCTCATCTTCTCAAGCACCCGCACCCGACACACAAAAAGTTAATGTCACCCCTGATATTGAACCTGAAACAAAAAATCCCTTTTCTCTTTTAGAGCAATCAAAGAAAGATGAGAATCTTGCCACGTTAGCAGGATTAAAAGATATGCAGAATTTGGTTAAGTTTATTCATGCTAAGAGGTTTGGGGAGGAAATACCTCCAGAGACTCAAGACGTTATGGCTAATGCTATTGACGATATACTTATAAATAGGGTTAATAGAGGGCAAAGGCTCGCAACCGACCTTATGAAGAATCAAGACTTTTATACAGATTATTCTGGAGCTAAAGTTGAAGCGGACAATACGTTCGTTAGCACGGGTGCTAACTATATTAATGATTTCAAACAAAATGCTAAGACTTCTCTATCTGTTAGAGGGTATAATGTTAACAGTGATAGGGAAATGATTGATGCTTTGTCTATAGAATTTGATAAGAATAAGAATTTCTTTATAGGTGATAGCGCTATGAATATACCTAATGTCAAACTTTTTGGCGATGCTAGATGGTTGGAAGGTACTGTGTGGGAAAAGGTTTTTGATTCTGATACCAGAGAGTTGTATACTAAGATAATTACAGATGTTAATAAACATATAGCGGAAAGTGATTTATCTGACGAGGAAGGTAAAGAGATTTTCATGAATTACGCAAAAGCTGTGCTAACCTTAGATGAGGGTGCTTTTAGTTCAGCTGTAACTGATATTGAGATGAAAACTGGGACTAACATGTCTGCTATAATCTCAGATACACCTTTAATTGATGGTGTTGAAAGAGCTGTTTCGTCACTACTTCCCCCAAGTTTTATTGATAGCTATCCTGATATTAGTTGGTCAGAATCTGATAATTTAGACCAAATGCGAAGAGCGAATGAGGGTTTTAGGAATGTTGATTGGAATAGCTCTGTTGGCGCAGAGATAGATAATGTTTTGTTGAATTTTGCTAACGGCGACAAAGAAAAAGCTTTAAGGTACAAAGAATACTTGATGGATGATGATTTAAATTACTGGATGCATAGCATGGGTGTTTGGCATGCCACAAGAGATGTTGTGAGACATTTTACTAGTGCTGACGGTTTTCTTATGCTTGGAGCGCTTGCGGGAGCTGAGCCACTTTTTAAAGCAGCATTTAGAGTAACAGCACCATTATGGGCAGCGGCAGTTGCGGAGCCTACTCATTTTGGAGAGGTTGGAGCCGCTGTAGCTACAACAGGTGTTTTTGTTGGTATGGGCGCTCACGCTATGTATTCTTCTGTTTATAACGGGATTGATAAAGGTTCTCTCTATATGGATGGGGAGATTAGTGGTTCTCAACATACTTACGAGCAAACAATGAATACTATAGGTTTTGCTATTGGAGGCTTAATGACAAAGCATGGCATACAGAAGCCAATTAAGCACTCTACTTTCAAATCTAGCGATGGACAAACTTATACAATACCTACATCAGAGACTGCTTGGAATTATGTGTCAAGAAGCCTTAAACCTAATCATAGATTAAAAGCCCCTGCTCTTATAAGTGAGAATGTAAATAATTATATACATAAGATTAATGCTAAACATTATAAAGACTTTGCTGAGTTTGAGACTGCTTTTATAAAAGATGTTAATGTACCGTCTAAACTTAAAGAACCAGGCGTAGCAAAAAAAATATATGAGAATGCAGAAATTATGTATTATCAAGGCCATGGTTGGACTGAGGAGGCTATCCCTCAGATAGAGAAATCTACTTTGAAAAAGATGGATAATGTTACATATACTGTCGTTAAGCCGTCAAAAAATTTACCTGAAAATATAATTAAAGAGGTTGTATCTGAAAAGAAAGTGGAGCTTAAAAAATTAGAAACTGAGCTTAAAGGTTATAATAAGATTGAGCTTGAAGGTACTGGAGAGTCTGGCGTCAAAGGATTAAGTTCGTCGTTTAAAAATAAGACTAATATAAAGAAAACTAAAGAAGCTATAGATAAAATCAAAACAGAACTTGACGAACTGTCTATAGAGAGAAAAGGTGAAATTGCTGCCAACAAGCAAAAGAAAGAATTAAATAAAAATGAGGGTGACCTTATTATTTGGAGTGATTATAAAACAAATATTAGGGACTGGGCGTATATAAGAATATCTAGAAAAGATGGCAAAATTTACGAGGGCCAATTACCTGAAAAAGTTGTGCCTGGAAAAACTGAGCTTAACTATTATTCAGGTAAAAATGATAGAGTTCCTGGAATAAAAAAAGAGACGCCTGTTGAGAACAGCATGAAAGAAGTTTATATAGGTAAAAAATTAAACAAATCAGGGCATGGCGCTTTAAATGGTTTGTTAGAGATGGAAAGTATCAGACCTAAGTGGGGTGATAGGGCTGGGAAAAATAACGAATATTTTTATACTGGAAATCAGTTTGGATGGCGTAATATTTATGATGAAGTTGGTAGCGGTGGAACTGTAGGTCAATGGTATCAAAAGCTGGACAGGATGGACAAAACCTTATTTGAGACTGGAAGAATTAAGGATTACTTTAATGGATTTAAGAGGTATGTTTCTAAATTTGGTAAAGATGATTTGCCTGCTAGACCTGGTAAGGGTAAAGGTAGATTTGAGCAACCTGTTGGAGCTGGCAAGATTTACACCCATCCTCCTAATCAAAAACTATTTGAAGTTTCTGAACAAATTAAACTAGAAAATTTAAAGAATGGTCGTGTTATTGATGACAATTATATAACTATAGATGGAACAACTGAGAAGCCTTGGTTTGATAAAGCTCAAAAGAGTATGGCTGAAGCTTTTGAAAAAGGTGAACATAGACCAGATTATGCTCCTATGGCACAATCTTATGAAGCTTTAATGAGAGAGCTACCTGATGCTTGGAATATTTTAAAGAAAAATGGTTTTGAGGTCGAGCTATGGACTAAAAAAGGTGAGCCTTACAAAAACTCAGCAGAGATGCATAAAGATATGTCTAATGGGCATTTATATATAAGGCAGTCAACAAATGGATTTGGCCCTGTTGAGAATATGACTAATATGACAGTTAATGAGTTTATTAAAGCTCAAGGCCTGCCTGAAAAATTTATGGCTTCTGGAAAAAAGGGGCAAGCTCCTGTTTTGAATGCTAAAGGTGAATTTCATCCAGCTATAACAGAAGTTTTCCCGATGCTAAAGCAAAGTAAAGTAAAGTTAGGTAAAACCTTTTTAAGTTACAATGATTTATTTAGAGCTATACACGACTTTACCC